>Ga0316228_1001584_pt1 | contig 22824 bp, 39 predicted proteins | sample TBH18021metaG_FD_206005 | JGI IMG/M metagenome (GOLD analysis project Ga0316228, IMG submission 206005) | Freshwater microbial communities from Trout Bog Lake, Wisconsin, USA - TBH18021 | ecosystem: Environmental > Aquatic > Freshwater > Lake > Hypolimnion/Profundal zone | place: USA: Wisconsin... | reverse complement strand
GCGTAGGGGTCCGGATTCTGGGTCATCAGCAGCGGGGCGGCGCTGGTGTTCATCACCTTGTTGGTGATGTTCTGGAGTTCCTGGCTGTTGACCAGCATGACGGTCGGGCTCAGGCGGCACTTGTCCCACATGGTCTTCAGCATCACGTCGATCTCGAGGACGTTCCGGCGGCCGCCGGCGGTCAGGACGGTGCCGGTGCCCGCGGTGCCGGTGGCCAGCGCATTGACGTAGGCGCCGGATCCGGACGCGAGGGCGGCGTAGAGCAGGCCGTCCCAGGCGGTGTTGACGTTGCGGCTGCAGTCCGCGGTGATCGTGGAGTTGAGCTGCCCGGTGCCCGCCAGCGGCAGGGTGACCAGGATGCTGTTGGTGGTGGTGATGTACTCCAGCCGGGTGACGCCCGAGCCGGCAGCCCCGACGATGAACCAGGCGTAGGCGACCGCGCCGTTGATGGCGGGAACCGTCAGGCCCAGCCCCTGGCCCAGGGTGATCGCCTGGGTCTTGGTGCCGGAGATCTGCGAGCTGCCACCGTTGACGGTGTAGGTCTTGGAGTCCGCGCCGGTCACGGTCACGGCCTGCTGGATGGTCTGGCCCGAGGCGGCCCCAACCACGCCGCCGGCGGCGATCCAGCCCTCGAGGGTGAGCGCGACGACCTGGATGGAGTAGGTGTCGGTCGGGAGGGTGGCGCCGGAGGTGGCGGGCGCGGTGGAGACGATGGTGCCGGGGGTGCCCAGGGCGGTCGAGGCGTTGCCGCCCAGGATGCCGAACTCCTCCTTGATCATGCAGCCCTGGAGCAGCCGCATGGTCATGGTGGACATCAGATCCTCAAAGCCCACGGCGGCGTTGATCGCCTCCTCGGTGATGTTGTCTTCCTCGCCGATCGTCCGGTAGCTGGCGGCCTTGTCGATGGCGCTGTAGTTCATGCGCCCCGACCGCTGGCCTTCAGGCAGCCAGCCCATGGAGGTGACGCCCGAGCCGGTCAGGCCGAAGATGGCCTTCCAGTTCGTGGCGCGGCCGCCGTGGCCCATGACCCGGGGGATCCGGTTGCGCAGGGGGGTGATGACCGGGTACAGGTTCTTCGAGGGAGCCTGGAGGTCGTAGTTGACGATGTTGCTGGTGGTGGTGAGGGCCTTCTGCAGAGCGTTCTCGCTCATCCCCTTGGCCACCTCAGCCTGAAGCTTCCGGAGGGTCTCCTGGATGCTCATGGTGTAGTTCTCCTTTCCACTGGTGAAGTGGGTAAAAGGGGCCGACTACCGGCCGCCCGTCTTGTGGGTGAAAGTGATGAGCGCCTTGGCCTTTTCCGGGCCGTCGGGCATCTCGTTGATCTTGCGGAGCTCGTCGTCCAGCGACTGGGTCTTCTCGATCCCGTTGAGGGTGATTTCGTCAGCCTTGTCCAGGAAGGCCAACAGGACACCACGGGCCGGTTCGGGCAGGTTGCCCAGCTTGTCGACCTCGGCCTGCAGGGTGGCGATGGTGCCGTCCCGCTTCGCCAACTCGGCCTCCAGGGTGGCGACCTTGGCGAGGGCCTCGGTCGCTTCGCCCTGGAGCTTGGTGAACTCGGCGGTGTCGGCGTTCTCGACTTTGTCAGGCCCGGCCCAGCATTTCGCCAGCTCGCCCAGGGCCGCCTTGAGGTTCTCCATGTGGTCGCAGGCGACCTGGTGCTTCTCGGCCAGGTCCTTCTGGGTGGCGGCGCTGAACTTGGCGCCGGCCTTCGCCAGTTCGAGGCCCAGTCCCGCGGCGAGCTGCAGGACCTCGGGCTCGGTCGGAGCCGGGGGCGCCGGGATGTAGGTCATCAGCTCGGCGGTCTCCTCGGCGCTCATGGCCGTGAAGGTGCTGATCAGGGAGGCGAGGCAGTTCCGGAGCTGGGCGGGGACCTTGGAGGCGTCGCCCTCCTGCTCGGCCTCGTAGACCGAATGGGTGCACATCCAGGACAGCCACTGGATCAGGCTGGCGAGGTCGGCCACGGTGCCCATGCCCTTGCGCAGCTCGCCGATGGTCTCGGCGGTCTTAAAGAACGGTTCCGGCACCGGATCCTTGAAGGCGACCTGCTCCAGCACGCCGTCGGCCTTGACCACGTCGAAGAATTTGGCCGTGGGCACGCAGGGACTGTCGACGATGGAGATCTCCGCCGGGTCCGCGGTAAAGCGCACCGCGTCCTTGTTGGCCGGGTCGGACCACTTCTTGACGTAGGAGCCGCCGATGGAGAACCCGGTGTAGCAGCCCTCCTCGACCTTCTCCCACTCGTTGTCGTCGACGATCTTGGTGCCGATGTCGATAGCCTTCTCGGCGGCGTTGAAGTCGATGCTGATGCACTTCCCGGCGGTGACCTTGCCGTGCATGGCCCGGATATTTCCCAGGCTCTTGCCGTCGGTGTCCTTGGCGAAGCCCTCGGACCACGCCTTGAAATAGGGCACGCTGGACTCAAAGTCGAAGATCTCACCGGACTTGTCGACCACTTCCTGGGTGGCCCGGCCCCACACTTCGCGCTTGGCGACATCGACCTTGGTGATTTGGGCAAAAATGCGCATTTCAGTCCTCCTTTTCGGGGATCACGGGGGCCACGTCGCAGCGGCAGTTGGGGTGCGCGGGGGGCATCTCCCCGTCAACGGAGATGGTTTTGCCGTCCAGGGCCTCGCACTCGTCGCAGGGGGCGGTGTCGGCGGCAAGCCACACGAGCTTCTCGATCCCGGCCTCGCGGTAGAGCGCCAGGTTGCCCTGGACATCGGCGAAAGCAGTTTCGGTGCGGGCGATGACTTCGGCCCTGCTGGCGCTGAAGGACCAGGAGTCGGAGATCTTCTCGGCGAGCTGGTCGTTGCTCCAGCCCTCCTGCAGGGCCTGGGTGACGATTCCCTGGAGGTCGTTCTTGGTGGCGTCCTCGAAGTCGGTGATCAGGTCTCCGGCGTGGTCGATGGCCCAGTCGATGCCCTTCTGATTGGCCAGGTTGACCATGGCGTCGTTGGCGTCCTTCGAGAGCTGCTCGGCGGCGGCCAGGACGCCCTTCTGGTAGGTGTCCAGGCCCTCGTCCTGCAGGTAGCCGCCCAGGGCGTCGAACTGCGCCTTGGTGATCAGGTTCACGATCTTCTTGGCCTGGGAGGCGTCGTCCTTGCCGATGGCGCCGTAGGCGGATACCAGGATGGGGGCGATCGTCTTGGAAAGGCCATGCAACCGCTTGGAGACGCCCAGGGCGACCCGGGTCTCCTGCTTGAGCATCTCCGGACGCTCCCGCCGGCTGAGCATGGCCTTGTGCAGCTTGGCCGCCGGGGGCTTCGCGCCGGCCTTGGGCGGCGGGGCGCCGATGCTGGGCGGCTTCTCGCCCCCAGGCTTTTCGCCTGGAGCCCCGCCACCGGGAGCCATCGGCGGCGGGGCAGGCTTACGGGCTTCCAGTTCCTCGGGAGAAAGGGGCTGCAGCCCGCGGCCGTCTCGGCATTCGTTGATGTCGCGGATCCCGTTGTGCACGTCCAGGTCGTCGATCTGAGCCTGGATCAGGGGCTGAATCGCCTTCTCCTCCTCCGGGATGATCTCAAGGTCATCGGACTTCCAGAGGTCGGCGCAGATGATCCGGGTGAGCTGCTTGGAGACGAAGTCGAGGATTGGCCGGGTGCCCTCGGACTTCGCGGCCTCCTGCTGGGTCTCGTCCTTGCCGCGGTTCTGCTCCTTGATGAGCTGGGAGGGGGAGACGCTGAAGGCGTAGCAGATCAGGCGGCTCAGGTAGTCGTCGTATTCGTCCTTGAGTGCGGCTTCCTTGAGGTTGTGGAGCTGCGATCCGTTGGGGATCACCATGGCCTTGCGGCGCTCCTCCAGGTTGCCGCTCAGCAGGTCGTTCCACCACTGGCGGAAGACCTTGAGCTGCTCCATGGTGGCGTTCGGCGGTCCTTCGAGGATGGTGTCGGGCAGGCTGCCCTTGGTGTAGTAGCTGAGCTTGTACAGCTGGCGGTTCAGGGCGATGTTGACCGTCGTGATGATCTGCTCGACCCGGCCGTAGCCGTAGATCTTGTGGGTGCGCACGTTCTGCGGCAGGTAGTAGAGCTGGCCCGGCAGGAAGTTGCCCACGATGACGCCCTTGAGGACCTGCTGGTAGACCGGGCCGTCGGTGGGCCGGCGTCCGTCCAGCCCGACCACGGGCTTGATGGTGGTCCCGTCGATCAGTTCCAGGGCGTAGGGGTCGCCCTTGCGGGTGCGGCGCGGCAGGATGGCCCAGGCGTCCGAGACGAGCAGGTCCTCCATGTTGGCCCGGAACCACTGCGGCCAGAGGTTGATGCCGTCCGGGCACTCCATGAAGGAGTTGATTTCGTCGCAGCGGCCATCGGCCTTCTTGGACTTGTCCTTGGGGCAACAGGTCCAGCGCGTCTGCACGAGCTGGTCCTTTTTGGTCTCGATGGCCATCCGCATCAGGTCGTAGCCGTCGGCCACGTTGCGCATGGTGTCGAAGGAGATCCGCTCGCCCAGGCGGGGGATGTAGCGGGTGTTGACGTTGACGTCGTAGTCAAGCTGGCGGCCTTCGGTGCCGGCGGGCGCCACTGGGACGGGCGGCGTGCCCGGGCCGAACCAGCCGTCGTAGATCTTCGTGTCCCCGCTCACCACGAGGCGCACGCCCGCAGCCAGGCGCTCGATGACGCCAGGAGCAAAGGGGACCTCGCGGGCGGCCATCAGGCGCCCTTCCTGCGGTCACAGGCAGCATCGGTAAAACAGCCGTTCAGTTCCAGCACGGTCTCCACCCGAGTCAGGCGGTTGCCGTGGGAATCCGACTTGGCGTTGAGCTTGGTGACGCCCTCCTGGAGGTCGTCCAACCGCTGGCCGAGGAGACCCTCGATGGTGCGGCGCATGGCGACGATCAACGCCACCACGGCGGTCGTCCCGGCGGAGATGGCGATGATCCAGTCGGAGGTGGTCATTTTGCGGCTCCGTCCGTGGGGGTACTGTTGTAGAGCAGGTCGGTCTTCTGCTTCTCCCCGGCGCTCCCGCCGAAGTAGTAGCCGTAGACGGTGTCGGTCTTGGCGCTGACGTAGCCGATCAGGGTGCCGATCATGCCGATCGAGGCCGGGTCCTTCAGGGCGCCGACCCGGCCGCTCAGGACGTAGTAGACCGCCCAGAGGAACCCAAAAACGATCAGTCCCGCCAGGATCCGGGGCGTCCAGGAGTCCTTGGCGTCGACCTCGCGCTTGCGGGCTCCTTCCCGATCTGTGAAGACCAGGGTCTCCTTGGCCAGGTCGTAATCCATGCCCATCTTGCGGAGCTGGGCGATGGAGTCGCTCTCGACCTTGCGCAGCTGCAGGAGCTGGTCGCCCGTGAGGGAGCCGGCGGCGACCTGCTCGGCCACCTTCTGGGCATTCTCCTGGCTCGGCTCGAGGCCGAGGATCCCACAGAGCCCAGCGACGGCAGCGCCGGCCGCAGGCGTGCCCAGGATCCCCGCGAGGGCGGGAGCGACCTGGCCGATCGTGCCTTTCCAGTCGAATGCCATGGCCGACCTCAGTTCAGGACGTGGAAGAAGATGGCGACCTCAGCCGTGGCCGCCGCGTTGAGGGTGAAGGTGCAGCTCCCGGCGCCAGGTACCGCGACCACGCTCTTGGCCGTGGTGTCCACGGTCCCGAGGTTGCAGAGCACGACGCTGTTGGCGGTGATCAGGGAGTCGGTCAGGACGACGCTGGTCCCGGCCGCCGCGATGCGGATGGAGCCGATCGAGACGTTGTAGGTCTGGGCGCCGGTGGTGCCGGCGGTGGTGATCGTCTTGTCGAGGGTGAGCATGGTCTTCGTGCCAGCGGCGTTCATACCGTAGAGTTGATGTGCCGTAGAGTCGGCGTAGACCTTGCCCCATCCTGAAGTAAGCGATGGAGCAGCGGCCTCTGCGATGTTGAACGTGCCGTTGCCAGTGAACTGGAATTTGTTCGCACCGGAATTTCCAATGGTCAGGCCCGCGCCAGTGGTGATGGCAGACCCATAGGTCAGGCCAAAGAAACCGTTGGTGGTCTCAGGCGTATTGATCTGCAACTGGGCGTTGTTTCCAGTGGTGTTGATGACGTTGTTTACCACGCCCAGGTTGTTCCGCATGGACAGTCCGCACTGCCCATTGGTGCCGCTCGCCCCAGACAGCCACAGACCACCATTCACGAAGCCACCAGACTTGACCACGCGGATCGTCAGGGTGCCAGTGGCCGTGCCTGAGCCAGTAGCAGCCGCGCTGTTGTAGGTCAGCACTGTGCCGCTGGTGTAGCCAGCGACCACGAAGGTGCCATTGATTCCGGCATCGATGGTGTCACCATCGACATAGATCAGGTCGCCAACCTGAGCATTGTGTCCAGAGGCGCAGGTGAAGGTGACTACGCCCGCCGACCAAGTGGCAGAGTTGCCGCTGTTGATGGTGGTCGCCGTCTGCAGGAAGTAGCGCGGGTTCGTTGCAAGGTCATCCACCACACTGTAGCTATTCCAGGGCGCGATTGACCCCACGTTGCCAGCCCGGTAGGTGGTCGGTACCATGGTAGAGGCGAGTCCAGTTCTGACTGCCTGGGCAGAGGTCCAGATCACACCAGGAGTACCCAGGTAGCTGTGAATTTGACCAGAAGTTTCCAGGGCTGTGATGTCGCCGTAGCCAACATCGTTGTTGCTCACAGTGACGACCGCCGTGGTCGAGCCGCCGTCCAGGGTCAGGACGTTGCCGGAAATGGCGGTCACGGTGCCGACCAGCGGCATGTAATACCCGGTCGCCATGAGAGGGCCAGCCCCAGCGATGGAGATCTGCCGCCCCACCCTGATGCCAGTGGTCGAGGCCACGGTTACGGTGGACTGTCCGGCAGTGATCGACCCGGTGGTGTGCCCCGCGATGACGTAGAGTTGGCCCCCGGTGTTGACCGTGCCAGTTAGAGGAAGCGCGTTGCCCCACTGAGCACCAACCCGAAGATCAGAGCCACAGTCATGAACAACGGAAACATATCCGAAATTGAGCGGGTGGTTCTGAACAGAGTCCATGTCCACGCCGTTGATGTTGATGTTGGGGCCATTCGTCCAGGTGCCCATGTAGGTCAGGCCGATGCCGCTGTAGCTACCCTGAAGGTAGCCGTTCGCCAATCCGCCGCAGCCGAAGCTGCAGGACTCGACCAGAACCTGGGGGCCGAGCGAGGTCTTGGACTCGAAATTTACAACGTAGTTCGCGGTAGTCCAGCCCAGGCCATTGTGGGTGATGACCCCGGTCCAGGAGGTGCTGGAGACGCTCAGGTAGTAGGTGCCCGCGCCACCCGTGCCAGTGGTCCCGCTGGTGCCGTAGGGCTGGATCACGGCTGCATTCAGGGAACCAGCCGAGGTCGAGAACGCCGAGATGGACGCGCCAGCCGCGATCACACCGGGATTCGCAGCCTGGGCGGTCGTTGCCGGGGTGGTGATGGTCAGGACGTTCCCGGCCACCGAGGCGTTCCACTTGCCGCCGTATTTGTCGATGTAGGCAATGCCTGCGCCACCCCCCCCGCCGTAGGTCGCCACGGTGGATGAAATACAAGAAAGCCTGTCCACCTTGTTGTAGGAGCAGGGCCAGCGGTCATTGTTGGTGAACCCCAGGCACCACTGGGTGAACCCGATGGAATGGATGTTGCTGGCGAAGCACTTGAACGCGCCACCCGCGAAAGTGATACCCTGGCGCGACAGCCCGGTGTTGTCGTAGACGCAGAGGTCCCGACCGCCTGAGCCGTAGATATAGCCAGCGTCCGCGCCGATCTGGATGACGGGTTTGGTGGTGTCGTAGGGGGCCAGGTAATCGGTGACGGGCGAGATGCTGCCCGATTCCTGGCCTTGGAGAACCACGCCGCCGTTGGCGATGACCACGTTCATCTTGATGATGCCCGGAGGCATCTGGATGACCCCGCCGCCAGCCGCGCCGACCGCGTTGATGCAGTTCTGCATGGCCGCGGACTGGTCCGTCCCGGTGTTCATCACCACGCCATAGTTGCGGGGATCGACCACGTTGGCGTCCAGGAACTTCTGGAGGGTCAACGGGGTGCTGCCGCCGGTGGCCGTGTAGTTGATCGTGCCGGGCGTCGCGGTGCCCTGGCCCGTGGTGGGCGTGCCGGCCCCCGTCGCCTGGCCCCAGAGCAGGGCCGGGGCCAGGAGAAGGATTGCGAGGGCGCGGAGGAATCTCACAGGACGTCTCCCGACAGGTTGATGGTCAGCGCGGCGGCGGTGCCGCTGATGGCGGTGACGTTGTAGCGGACCCAGGCGCAGGTGCCCTGGAGCTGCCCACCGTCCCCGGTGTCGTCCGCGGTGAGCGTGCCGGCCCGGGTCGCGGCGACCTGGGAAGTGCCCGCCTGCGTCCAGGTCATGGCTGGGTCAGAGATGAACAGCGGGACCGCGCCGGCATCGCCGTTGCCGGGGTCCAGGCTGCCCTCGATGACCACCGTGGCGCTCCCGGCACCGGTCACCCGGAGGTGAAGGTGCGCGAAGGCCAGGGTGTAGTTGTTCCGGACCCACGGCCCCTTGCCGACGGCAGAGACCATGTTGCCCTGGCCCGCGAGGTTCGTGATGGAGCGGTTGCTAGGCATGCTGCACCCCCTGTGCCGTCCAGAAGCCCATGAGCGGGTAAGTGCGGACGCCGTTCACGTCCTGATCAAGGCGCAGCTCGTGCCGTGGGACATTGCCGTGGGCCGGTATTGCCAGGCCGATATGCACGCAGCCGCGCTCGATGATCAACTGGTCGACGTCCTCGCAGAACGAGGGATCCGCCACCAGGGCGTCAAAAGCCTCACGCAGGGTGAGGTTGGTGGGCACCGCGTCGGCGGCCAGGGCCAGAAGATGGGCGCTGGTGTCGTGGCTGCCCACGGCGTCATTCAGGGCCTTGCAGCGGTAGCCGTAGGAGATCAGCACCGGGCAGGCCCAGATCGCCCGGGCCTGCTCCAGCTTCTGGGCGACCCGCAGGAGGCTGCCGGCCAGCTCGGGAGCCGGTGTGTTGTCGATGCCCGCGTGGGATCCGACCTTGGTCAGCTCCTCCAGGCTGAAATGCTCGGTCAGGGGCGTCATGCTGTCACCGCGGGAGGAACGGACAAGTGGATATGGAAGGAGCGGTCCTTGCCCTCCTCGAGCGAGAGGATCTGGACCGGGATCGGGCTGGCGTAGATGGCGTCGAGCGCGGCTTTCAGGGGCCAACCATGGACGCGGAAATTGCAACCCAGACCTTCGGCATGCTCCGGGTCGTCCGGATCGAACCCGGAGACAATCTCCAGCGGCACGCCCAGCAGTGAGCGGATCGCCTCAAGGGTGGGGTCGCAGAGTATGGCGAGGTTCGCTCGCTGCGCCAGGTCCGGGTTCGCCCCGGGCACGACCATCTGGTCGAAGCTGAAATGCTCGCTGGGGTTGAGAGGTCCCGTTTCGGCCATGGCGGTCAGGAGTGCGCGAAATAGGGGATGGCGACCTTGGTGCCGTCCTGGAGCGTGCCCTGCAGCCATCCCAGCCCGGCGGTGTTGTAGCCGGCAGGGAGGTGGTTCAGGGTCAGGGCGGTCGCGTCCGCGCTCACCGCGAGCTTGGAGGCGGGTTCGATGGCCAGTGTGAAGCCTGCCGACATCATCGGGCCGATGTGGTCAATGGGGACGTCGAAGGTCCCGTCGGCATTCTGGATCGCCGAGGAGCCGTTGTTGAAGCACGCTTTGTTCGTGGCAGGCGGAGGCAGCATCTTCACGGTCGTCGTCATGAGCACCTCTCGATGCCTCAGACTCACGTCTCGGAAGTGCTGTGTCCGGTGTGCTAAACGTCAAGGTGTGCCAAGGTGTGCCAAGGTGCGGCTAAAACACCTATCCGGCGATGCCCCGCTCCTCCTCGATGAGGGCGATGAGGGCGACCCGGATGATCAGGATCACCCTCCGCTTGGCCTTCCTGACCCGCAGGCCGTGCCGTTCCTCCAGGACCGGGCAGATCTTGAGCCGAAATGTCTCGATGCGCATGCGGGGGTTGTAGAGGGCCGCCGCCTCCTTGACGGTGAGCAACTCGGGGTCCATCACCATGCCGCCTCCTGGGACTTGCTGCGCTCGGCCATGTCCTCGTTGATCATCAGGAAGAACCCGTCTCGTGCGGTGCTCAGTTCGGTCAAGGCCCAGACCAGGGCGTCGACCCGGTCGGGACTCTTGGTGGACAGGGCGGGATCCCAGTCACACATCTGGTCCTCAAGGGGGCCGAAGGCTCCGACGTGGTGCACGCGGCCCTGCTCGTAGAGGGCGGCAATCGGCTCGGCCCGGATCTGCTTGCCCCTGGTGGCGTGGACAGCCGTAAATGGGATGTCGGCGTCCTTGTGCCGGATGACCGCCTCGATCATGTCCCCGCCGTTGTTCACCTCTCCGATGACCCGGTCAGCCTGGTTGACGTGGTAGGCCAGCACGACCACGCTGGCCCACTGATCAGGGCTGGCGATCAGGGAGCGGTCATCCAGGATGTAGAAGTGCTGGGGGCTCTGGTTGTCCACCCCGGCGGCGATGATGCCGGTGAGGTCCGAATCCTCCTTGGCGGTGACGGCCGGGTCAACACCGATCACCACGCGGACCAACTCGGGTCGGTCGGTGATCCTGCCCGCGTCGATCTGGGACCGGTGCCAGAGGGCGCCCGGGTTGTCCTCCAGCAGCTCGGCCATGATCTCCTGCCGGCCCAGGCGGGTGCCCTCATATTTCCCAAGGATCTTCTTCAGGAAGGTCGGGGCCAAGTTGCGCTGGTTGTCGTAGGTGCTGCCCCGGGTGATGAAGGTAGTTGGGTCGGCGATGATGCTCTTCACCAGGGCGTTGGGCCGCGGGGTGGTGGTCACGACCCCCTGGGGCTTGGCGCCGAGCCGCAGGCCGAAGGCAAGCTGATCCCATGCCTCGGCGTAGCGCCAGGCGCCGACCTCGTCAGACCAGAACTTCATGTGCTGTTTGCCCCGTAGGCGCTCCGGTTCGTCCGCGGTGAAGATCAGGGACCTGGCGCCGTTCGGCCATTCCAGCCTGCGCTTGGACGGGAGGTAGACCGGGCGCTCGTCGGGCGGGCAGATGGCAAGGATGCCGCTCTCGCCCTCGATCATGATGTCCCGGGCGTCGTCCGCGGTGGCACCCACCAGGGATACCAGGGGGAAGTCCTTCACCCACTGGCGCACCGTCTCGGCCCCGACCCTGGTCTTGCCCCAGCCGCGCCCGGCCATCGCCAGCCAGGTGACCCACTCGCCCGGGGGGATCATCTGGGAGGGCCGGGCCCACCAGCCCCAGTCGAACTCCAGGCCCGCGACCTCGGCGTCCGTCATGGCGTCCAGGCGCCGGCGGCGCTCCTCCACTGGCAGGAGCTTGAACAGGTCGGCCCGGGAGGTTTCAGCCGAGGAGCTTTGCATAGACCCTTTCCCTGGATTCCTGCTGAACCTGGACGGTGACGCCAACGTTGACCTGGGTGGCCGGCTGGTCTCGCATCAGGCCCATGATCTTGGCCAGGCTATCCAGGGCGCCCTTCTTGTCGGCCAGTTTGATCTTGTGCAGGGTCGCCAGGAGGACCGAGTCCGGGGCCTCGATGTCCTTGAGTTGCCGGATCTCCAAGCCCGAGATGGCCCGGCGGGCGTCCTCGGGGATCTCGTGCAGTGGCTTCATGGACCCGTCGGGGTTGAATAGGTCGATGGGGTCCAGGAGGGCCAGCCGCTCATACTCCTGCATGACCCTATCTGCTGTGACCGCCAGCCTTGCGGTCTGTTCCGTAGCTCGCTCCTTAACATCGGCCTGAATGTTAAGTCTTTTTAGGAGTTGGCACCCCTGAACGCCCGCCGTCTTCGGGCTATAACCCGCACGGATAGCGGCTTGCGTGGCGTTCCGGTCCACCATGAATTCTTCGACAAACCGGGCCTGGCGGTCCAAGGCCACCACGGGCTTCTTCCTGGGTTGCCTCTTCGCCTTCGGCTTGGTCACGGCTTCTCCTCAGCCCAAGCCTTCCGGAGGACCTGGAGCAGTTCGTGGAAGCCGAGGGGGGCGGCTGGGATGAGCCCGTGGGGCACACCCAGGACCAGGAGGTAGCAGAGGTTCGTCCTCCAGGCCGGGCGGATCCTTGGCGGGGTGGGCGGGGTGGTGGGCTTGTAGGTGGGGCGGGTGGGGCGGTCCTGGCTCATAGGTCGTCCTTGAAGTTGGCGAAGGGTAGGAACATCAACGCGATCAACCCGCATAGGCAGAGGACCAGGAACCGGGCGAGGCGGATCATGCGACCTCCCGGGGCCCGGGAATGTAGTGGGGCTCCTCGAAGCGGCCGTCCACGTAGGAGAGGTCGATCGGGGGGTCCTGCTGGGCGGAGATGGCGTGGAGATACTCCAGGAAGGCGCTGAACTCCCGCTTGCCCATCGCCCGGGTGCTGGCGCCCAGGAAGACCATGCCGCCGGTCAGGTTCGGGGCGACCCGGCCCATCTCCTTGCGGAAGTCCACGGTGTGGATGTTCTTCCAGTCCTCGGGGGTCAAGTGGCCAGGCTTGCCGTTCACCCACCAGGGCTTCTGCTTCGACCAGGCCGCGAGGATCGGCCAGAGTGCCCGATTCTGCTCGATGCTACGGGTCGGGTCGCCGATCTCGATCACGAGCTGCTGGCCGGCGGTGATCGCATCGGCAGCGGCCCGGTGGATCTCGGCGAAGGCGTAGTCCAGGCCAGAGAGGGCGGAGATCAGGAACGGGCGCTTCATGCCGCACCGTCCCGCTTGCCCTGGGTCCTGCTGGCCGCCAGCAATGGGCATTCCTGGATCTCCCGGGTCGCCCAGCGGGCGAAGGTCTCCAGGCTGACCCGGCGGGTGGCGCCGGCCGGGAGGACCGCGCCGTTCGTCACGGGGGGTCCGCCGATCTGCCGGTAGACCATCGTGTCGGCGTCGATGCTGACCACTTCGCGGAGTTGGAGGCCGCCTCCGATGCAGACCATTCCGGGTTCAATGTCCAACATTTTCATGAGATTGCCTTCTTTTTGGTGATCGGCGACGGCTTGGCAGGCTGGGGGTGGCTGTTGCGGTAGGCCAGACGCTTGCGGAACTGGTATTCATCCTCGGCCTCCCAGCATTCCGGGTGGCCGCAGGTCTGACGGTTGCCCTGGAAGACGTTCGGGCTGTCCTGGTCGAACACGTTGGGCATGAGCGGCATGTCTTCCCGCTCGTAACCCAGGAACTGCGCCCCACACTGGGGACAGGCCAGGAGGTGGGTCTTGGTCCAGCCGGGTTGGTCCACGGCACCCCGGGTGAATTGCTGGATGTTCATGCCGGCACCTCGGTTTGATTCGCCTTGGCCCGGTTGTGCCAGATCAGGGCCGCGTAGGGATGCCAGTTGGCGCCCTCGCCGTTGTCCTCGCGCTTGCCAAAGAAATACTGCGGGGCCTTGATTTTCAATGGTTTAGAGCCGAGGTAGTCCCGCCATGACTCGACCAGGAGGTCGGGGGTGATGGCGGTGTTGCCGGCCATGAGCCCCCGGATCCGCTCGGCAAGGGTTGCCACGTCCACCCGGATGATCCGGCCGTCCGAGTCTTGGGAGGGCGTGAGGAAGTAGATCTCGTTCACCGTGTCCACGACTGGCTGGGGGATGATCGGCTCGTCCTTGGGCTTCTCGGCCACCCCCCGCGGCTTTCTCGGCGACCGCCCCTTCCGCGCAGCGGAGGGGGTTGGGGGTAGTACTTCTTTTTCTCTTTCTTCTTCTCCTTCTTCTTCCGGACCCATTTGCTTAAGCATTTGCTTCCCAGAATCGGAAGCATTTGCTTTAGCATTTGCTTTCGGAGCGAGCCCCCCCCTTCGCCCGGTCTCCCGCAGGCGCTCCACCTTCGTCTCGTAGGCGTTCAACTCGGCCTTGAGTCGGATGCTCTCAAGCATCCCAGGGTGGCATTCGCTTGCCGAAAAGAAAGCAGCGAGCGAAAGCATATGCTTAAGCATTTGCTTTGGTGTCGTTCCAGGGACCAACCGGCTAAGTGCGGCAGGGTCAGAAGGTATGGCTCCATCGTTGCAGTTGATCGCCCACAACCGGACAAGAATCCCGACTTGTTCATGGGACAATTGCAGGATTTTTGAGTCCGAAAGGAACTCTTTGACGTGGAGTTTGAACCATGTGGCGCCCATCAGAACGGAATCTCCCAGAAGGGCTTGATGCCGCAGGATTCGGCCCACTGGTGGTATTCCTCATACCGCGGGTCGTTGGTCTCGCATTCGTCAAAGCTGTTGATGTGGCACCAGGCTTCGTAGGACCCTTCGGTCCAGCGCGTCCGGTTGAAGGGGATGATCTCGGCCATCAGGCAACCTCCTTGATCCGGATGCCGTAGCGTTCCAGGACGAGCTTGCGCTTGAGGGTATAGAGCGGGGTCCGGACGCCTTTGACGTCCTCCACGACCTGCTGGCCGGTCTTGCAGTCGATGTACACGAAGTCGGCGAGGTAGAACGCCTCGCGCTCGATGAGCTTCCCTTTGGCGTCCTTCTGGGCCGGGCAGACCACGAATTTGACCTGCTCCTGCAGATCCCGGATGACGCCGGCCCGCTCCATGAGGTGCAGCTCCTGGGCGCGGCGGGCCTCCGCTTTGCTATCGTAGCCGTTGCAGGGGATGGAATGGTATTTGGCGTTGCTCATGCCGGCAGGTCCCGAGGCCCAGGGGTCTCAAGCCAAGTGATACCCTTGGGGGATAGGAGGGGACGGGTGTCGGCGTCCCATTCGGCCTGGAGGCGGCGCTGCCCTTTGCCGGTGATGAGGGTCTTTCGGGATACCCGGTCCATGCCGTGGACATCCTCGAAAAGGCGCTCCACCACCACAAAAAGGCCCTGTTCAACCCAACGCTGGTAGGGCTCGGTGGAACCGGCGATCAGATAGCCCTTCTGGCGAAGCCATTGGAAGAACCGATTCTGGCCGGTGTCACCAAGGATCTTGGCGAACTCCCGGATCATGATGGAGTCCTTGGTCCCGCTCACCCTGTCAGCGAAGGCGGCGGCCGGCTCGAGTTCCTTGACCTTGCTTTCCAGGGTCAGAACCTTCTCGGTGTATCCGAGGAGCAGGTTCCGCATTGAGGCTGGGTCGTTGAGGATAGCCATGGGGTCGCGCTGGGCCCCGTAGGACCCGGTTTTCCGGATCGTGGGCAGGATTTCATCCATGACCTTCGACTCGAACGCCTGGGCATCCGGCAGTTTCGATTTTAGGACCAGGCGGAAAACATCGCCTTCACGGATGATCTTGCTGACTTGAGGACCACCAGCAGAAGGGGTGACCGTTTCGTTCACCCCTTTGCAGTGGTCGCGGATCGCCTTGAGTGGGTTGCTGTACCCAAGCACCTTGGCAACGTCTGCGGCGATGAACCAGGGTTCCCCATTGAGCAATACCACCCGAACAGGGTTGCCCCGGAAGTCGAAAGAGTTTAGATTGTTCATAGGTCGGCCCTCCTTTGGCCGGTGCTAGCAGACCCCCGGTTGCACGGGGGTTTCTTCGTTGTGGTTGGGACTGAGCAGCGCATAGAGTCCGGTGGCGGCACGGCGTAGGTGCGGCATCGGCTCGGAGAGTTTTCCCAGACACGCAGCATCGGCGTCCTGGATGTTGTGCAGGATCAAGAGGAGGACTTCGCGGTCGACGAGGATTTTCATGCGGACGTATCCTCCATGACCATGTGACCCAGTTCCCGGTGGATGTAATCCACAAGGGTCCGGTCCCCGGTCAGGACCTCGAACACGAGAAGTTCGGTGAGGTCGAACTCGTGCGGGTGTTCGGGCGAGAGCTTCCTGCTGATCGGTCCCTCGGTGGTTCCCAGGGCATCCGCCAGGGTCTTCCGGTTCACCCCGGAGCGGATAAGCGCCAGTCCCGCCAAATTCTTGAGCGCAAGAGTATGCCGATTGATCTGGTCAGGCATGGCCTATCTTTCGAATTGTAGGAGTGTTTTAGGAGCGGAAATGGAGCCGAAAAGAGAATCCCCGCCCGGGTCAGGGCAGGGCATGGGAACGCTGATTGTCTTTGCGACCCTGGACGAGCTGCGGCTGTGGGGTCCCCTGGCGGTACGGGAGATGCTCAAGCGCGCCCGCCGTCCGCAGGTCACAGGGGTTGCCCAGCTCGTGGAGTTCGTAGGCCATCAGACCGCCTTGTCCAGGGGAGATGGCTGATGCTCGGGGGGCGTTTCCAGCCCAAGGATCCACGCGGCCTTCACGGCGCCTTCGGTCGCGGCCTCAATGCGAAGCGCCATGGACACCTTCTTGCTGCCAGTTCCAGCCAGGCAGCGGCAAAGCTTGTCGTAGCTCCCGAGGCCGAGCTTGCGTTGGAGCGCCTTCTTGTTGGGGACGAGATGCCGGAGGTCCATGGAAAAAGCATAACCCCTTTTAGGGGTATAGCAAGCCTAAAAGGGGTTGATGCCGAATCTCAACAATCGCCCCAAAATGGGGCCATGGATGAATGGGTCCAAAGACCGAACTTCAAGGCCGACCTCCGGGACCATCGGGAGGCGACCGGTAAGACCAACGAGACCATCGCGGCCGAGCTGCGCGTGAGCATCTACACGCTCCAGAACTGGGCCGGCGGCTCCAAGGTGCCGTCCTTCCGCCGCAAGAAACAGATCGCGGAATTGTTCGCCGTGGATGTCCGGCGCTATGAGGACATCCCGCAGGAAGACGCTTCGCCCATCGGGGAAGTGGGCCGCTTCCAAATCGACCAGGCGCGCCTGGTGCTGGAGGATCCCCGGTTCACCGATGCCGACCGCCAGGAGCTGGTGGACGAGCTGAAGGCGAAGGCCAAATGGATGATTTCTATAAAGGCGAGTAAGGTTTTATAAAAGGAGGCAACATGGTCCTGTTTATTCAAATCCTGGGTGTCCTTTCCCTGATCGGGGGACTCATCGGCGCCGTCTCCATCGGGTCGCCCACGCCCCTCATCTCAGGCATGGTCGGGTTCGCCGGCCTCATGGGCCTGGCCCGGATCATCAACCTGTTGACCCAGATCGCCGCCAAGCCCTAGATCAGACCCTCCCCCAGAATGCCCCGCCAGCGCGGGGTATTTTTTTTGTCTCGAATTTCTCAAAAAAAGGTTGTCATACCCCAAAAAGGGGTTAATCTTCTCCTTGTTGAAACACTCCGCTCACCCCCGCAAGGGATGAATTCCCCCCAAACAAGAAGCCCCCTGGATCAGAGGGGGCTTCCAAAACTGCGCCTCATGCAGGAGGACACATGACCATCATCCGCTTCAAACCCACGAGGCGCAAGCCCCGCAACCCGGAGCCGACCGCTCCGATCAGGAGGGCCGCCTGATGTGCAACCTCCTCGACATGACCTTCCGCCCCTCTGGCCGCATCGAGCGATGCGCGGCCTGCGGCGACCATCTGACCATCGAAATGGAATTCGACCAGCACCTCTGCTGCGAGTGCCAGAAGGACGTGGCCGAGCTGCACGACGGGAGGGAGGCTTGCTGATGAGCCACCGCTGCCAGAAAGCCGCAGACGAGCTGGCCCGACGCCTCCTCATCTTCCGTGAACTCCAGGCCAAGTGCCGCGAGCGTGGCGACGATGGTGAGTGGATCGACGCCCGCGACATGTGGAACCCCGCAGACCAGGCCGCCATCGACGAATTTCTCGCTGCCCGCGCCGAGCTGTTCTGCCTCCAACCCCTCTTCCCCGACTTCAAGGAGCAATCAGTATGACGCCGCCCAAGAATGCCGCCCCCCTCATGGAAGCGCCTCCTCTGGAGCTTCTCCCCATCGCGCAGCCCGGCGTTTCGATCACCCCCTTCCGCCAGAGCCCGACGCCGATGATGCTGATCGAGCGCGCCCTTTCCCAGGGCTCCGACATCGACCTTGACCGCATGGAGCGGCTCATGGAGATGCAGGAGCGGTGGGACAAGGAGAACGCCCGGAAAGCCTTCCTGGAGGCCATGAGCGCCTTCCGCGCCAACGCCCCCGAGCTGCACAAGAACTGCACCGTGGACTTCTCCAGCGCCAAGGGGCGCACTCATTACAAGCATGCCGACCTGGAGGAGGTCTCCATGCCCATCGGTCGCGTCATGGGTCCGCTGGGCCTGTCCTTCCGCTGGGAGCCCAAGCAGATCGGCGGCCGGATCCATGTCACGACCATCCTGCAGCACTCCGCCGGCCACTCCGAGCAGCTCACCCTCGAAGGCGCTCCTGACGACTCTGGCAACAAGAACAACATCCAGCAGGTCGGCTCCACGATCACCTACCTCCAGCGTTACGGCCTCCTGGCCATCACCGGCATGGCCGTCCGGGGCCAGGACAGCGACGGACGCATCGCCCAGGCCCCCATCGACACCGAGGCCGACGAGCAGTACATCCGCGCCGCCAGGACCCTCCAGGACCTCCAGGAGATCTACACCGAGGTCTACCTGCGCATCAACCCCACCAAGAACAAGACGGCTCTCGACGCCATCGCCAAGGCGAAGGACAAGCGCAAGGCCGAACTTCAGAAGGGAGCCTAGAAATGAAGCTCAACATCATCAACGTCGAGCAGGGAACGCCCGAGTGGAAGCAGGCCCGGGCCGGCCGCGTCACCGCCAGCCGCATCAAGGACGTGCTGGCCAAGGGCAAAGGCTCCGCCGAATCCGCCTCCCGCGCCGACTTCCGGATGGAGATCGTCTGCTCCATGCTCACCGGGGAGCCCCAGGAGGACGGGTTCTTCAGCAAGGACATGGCCTGGGGGGTCGATCACGAGTCCGAGGCCCGGGAGGCATACAGCGTCGAGAACGGCGTCCTGGTGGATCAGGTCGGCATGGTCGTCCACATCGGCGACGACCGCTGCGCGGCCAGCCCCGACGGCATGGTGGGATGGGACGGCGAGAACGAGCCCGAGGGCCTGGTCGAGATCAAGTGCCCCAAGACCAAGACCCACATCGGCTACCTGATGGCCGGCGGCGTCCCCACCGAGTACCAGCCCCAGATGCTCTGGCAGATGGCCTGCACGGGCGCGCAGTGGTGTGATTTTGTTTCCTACGACCCCCGGCTGTCCGAGGCCCTGCAGCTCTACATCTGCCGGTTCCCCCGCGATGAGGCCCGGATCGAGGAGATCCAGAACGAGGTTTCCCGGTTCCTGGACGAGTGCGAGAAGTTGCACGACACCCTTGCCAAGATGGGCGAGGCGGCCTGATGGCAGTCCGCGGCAAGTCCCCCATCACCGTCATGGAGCCCCGCGCGGTCGATGTCCCCTGGGCCACGGAAGGCACCAGCGCCCTGGATTCGGCCCCCCTGGAGGGGACCATCGAGCCGCTGGATCTCGTCAAGATCGAGCCGGCCAACGCACTGGAGCTGTTCACCGTCTCCGGCGCCCTGACCCCGATCCTGGAGCGCCTGGCCCAGGAGGTGCGCAGCATCATCCTCGACCCGGGGACTCCCCAGGGCCGGGAGGCCATCAAGTCCCTGGCCTTCAAGGTCGGGAAGGCCAAGAACTACATCGAGGAGCAGAAGGTCGCCCTGAACCGGAAGCTGAAGGAGCAGCCCAAGCTCGTGGACGCCAATGGCAAAGCCGCCTGGGACTTCCTGGAACGGCTCCAGAAGGACACCCGCAAGCCCCTGACCGACTGGGAAGCCGAGCAGGAGCGCCTCGAGGCGGCCCGGGTCGAGGCCGAGCGCCAGGCGGCCCTGGCCCTGGAGATCGCCAACTCCCATGAGTTCGCCATCCTGCTCGACCGGCAGATCACCGCCGAAAAGGAAGCCGCCCGGCTGGCCAAGATTGAAGCCGACCGGCTGGCCCAGGAGCGGATCCAGGAGGAGGCCGAGCGCAAGGCCCAGGAAGCCGCCAAGGCCGAACTGGAGGCCGCCGCGCGCCGGGAGCAGGAGGCCAAGGACCGCGCCGAGAAGGCCGAGGCCGACCGGATCGCCGCCGAGGCCCGGGCCGCCCAGATGCGCCAGGAGAACCTGGAGCGCGCAGCCCGGGAGCGCGAACTTGCCGACCAGCGGGTCGCCAAGGCGGCCCAGGAAGCCACCGAGCGCGAGCATGCGCGGCAGCTCGCCGCCCAGAAGGCCGAGGAAGAGGCGACCGCCGCCCGGACCAAAGACAAGGAGCACCGCGCCACCTTCAACAGCGAGGCCCTGACCGACCTCATGAAGATGACCGGCATGAACGAGGATGCCGCCAAGAAGGTCATCGTCGCCATCGCCATGGGCCGGGTGCGCCACATCCGGATCGAATACTGATGCGCCCGCACCCCAAGACCCCCGCCTTCCGCAGCCAGAAACTGCGCGACCTGGCCCGCTTCGCCCCCCGCTGCATGTCCTGCGGCGGGGGCAGCGAGGGCGAGATGGTCGGCTGCCATTCCGACGCCCTGGAGGACGGCCACGGCGCCGGCCACAAGGCCCACGACGTGCTGGCCTACTGCTGCGCGACCTGCCATCACCGGATCGACGGGCGCCCCGAGGGCGGCCCCGCCCTCCCGTTGGCCGAGCGTCGAACCATGTTCTACCGGGCCGCCTACCGGACCCAGGCGTGGCTGTTCCTGGAAGGGTACCTGCAGGTGGTCGCATGAAGATCCGCGCCGCCATCTTCCTCACCAACTGGGACCTCGTCTGGGGCGTCCTCGCCCTGGGCGCGATCCTCGTCATCTGCCTGCTTCAGAACTGGAGATTGAAATGATCCATCAGGTCTACGTGGCCGGTCGTTACACGGCCCCCACGCGCACCCAGGAGGTGCAGAACATCTACGCCGCGCTCAAGGCCGCCTGCGCCTTGACCAAGAAGGGCTGGCGTCCCATCGTTCCTCACGCCGCCGGCTCCCACCGGGTGACCTGGGACGAGGCCATGGACCGCTGCCTCTCCACCATCCAGGGCATGACCCCCGAGCGGGACTGCCTGGTGCTCCTGCCCGGCTGGGAGGAGTCGCGCGGGGCTGTCGAAGAGCGCGAGCTGGCGACCGCCCTGGGGCTGCCGGTCCTGACCCTGGACGAGGCGCTGGCCGGGGAGGACGTCGCGTGATCCGGATCGACCCTCCCCTTGAAGGTCGCCACAAGGTGGCCTTTGCCCTGATGATCGCGGCCTGGGACGCCTTCCTGGCCCGGGCCGCCGAGGTGCTGGAATGAAACCCCCCGTCTCGACCCTCACCGAAGACGAGGCCGTCGCCGAGCTGGCCGACATCATGGACGCGCGCCCGGCCGACGAGGAGGTGCTGGCCGTCCACCACTGGCAGCGGGACAACTCCATCCGCGCCCGGCTGCTGGAGGCGCACATCATGCAGATCCAGAAGCTCGGCAAGCCGCAAGACGCCCCCCCCCCGCAGTTGCAGCCTGAACCTGCGCCGGCCCCGGCCGCCACCAAGGAGAAGTTCGTGCCGACCCCCAAGACCCCGAAGGAGAAGATGGAGACCCGGGTGGCAGCCTACGCCCGGGCCTTGGAGAACGTGAAGGCCGACCCCGCGAACCGCGAACTGCGCAACCTGGCGTCGAAGGCCCGGAGCAACGTGACCATCATCGCCAAGTCGATGAAGCTGGTCGAGCCGGCCCTGGAGCCGCTGCCCGCGCTGCCCGACCCGAAACGCAGGGACCTGGGCACCCGGCTCGTGGAGCTGCCCCCCAAGAACGACGCGCCGGGCCCCTACGTGGCTCCCACTCCCGCCGATCTCCGGGAGATCCTCGCCGGGCCGAAGGGCGTCCAGGTGGACCTTGGTGCCCTGGCCGCCCCGACCAAGGCGCAGGCCATGGACAAGCTGATGGTCAAGCTCGCCCCCTCCGACGAGCTGCTCCGGTTCCTGGCCGATGCCCGCACCCTGCTGCCGGCGTGGCTCCCCCTGGTCCAGGACGAACTGGCCCGGGCGCGCGCCAAGTTCCCGAAACCCGACCACCTGACCCTGGCCATGGCTGAGGAGTCCGGCGAGGTCGTCAAGGCGATGCTGGACCTGCGGGCCGGGAAGGGCACCAAGGCCGAGCTTCACGCCGAGATCATCCAGACCATCGCCATGTGCGTCCGGCTGCTCGAAGAGGGCGACCCGGCGGTGCTGGGCGAGGCAGGTTAAGGTTCCTCCGAATTATGGGAGCCCGAACCACGAAACCCGCGCTGGTGCTCGTTCTGTCGAGCGATGCCATTTCGGAGTAGCACCGAGAAACACGGCTACCACCAGCACCTTTTCAACGACTGTCCAGGAGGGCTCCGATGACCGATGAATCCCTGACCCCGATTGAGCGCCTCCGGGTGTGGCTCATCCTTGAACACCACGAAGAAGATGCGGAAGCCTTCGCCCTGGTGGACAGCCTCATGAGGGCTTACAACACCAGCGAACCTCTCGATAAGGGAGCCGAGGAACTCCGGGACATGCTGCTTGAAGTCCTGGATACCTGGGTCGCCCTCAACCCGTAACCGAATGTCCATCCTCTGCCGAGAGGACACCGATGGAAACCGAAATCTGCCCCGTCTGCCACAAACCGATCTACCGGGGCGAAACCGTTGTCATCGTGGCAGAGCGAGAGGTCCATCCTGCTTGCGCCCCGCCGCCCCCTACCTACACCGACAACCTCACTCACTGATGTCCTGTCCAGGAGACTGCCAGTGAAAACCCTCTACTACATGCTGCGCGGCGAATGGAAGGTGGGATTCCGTAGGGACTTCCGGCTCTGGATCGACCGCACCTACTATGACGGCGAAATCTGGCAACTCAGCCTTGGCTGGGTTTGGATCTTCAACCGCTATTAATTCTGTCCATCCTCTGGAGCCAAAATGAAACGCTACACGCCTGATGAAATCAAATCCGTGCTGGAGGCCCACACAAAATGGCTGCGCAATGAGGAAGGCGGAAGCCGGGCCAACCTGAGAGGGGCCGACCTGAGCGAGGCCAACCTGAGAGGGGCCGACCTGAGCGAGGCCGACCTGAGCGGGGCCGACCTGAGCGAGGCCGACCTGAGCGGGGCCAACCTGAGCCGGGCCAACCTGAGCCGGGCCAACCTGAGCCGGGCCAACCTGAGCGGGGCCAACCTG
>Ga0316228_1001583_pt1 | contig 22835 bp, 19 predicted proteins | sample TBH18021metaG_FD_206005 | JGI IMG/M metagenome (GOLD analysis project Ga0316228, IMG submission 206005) | Freshwater microbial communities from Trout Bog Lake, Wisconsin, USA - TBH18021 | ecosystem: Environmental > Aquatic > Freshwater > Lake > Hypolimnion/Profundal zone | place: USA: Wisconsin... | reverse complement strand
TGGCACTCGGCCGCCCTCTTATCGCCAGGCTCGCGGGCGCGCCGGACCGCCCGCCCCGGCGGCATGTCCTCGTACGGAAGATCGTCTCGGCGATCGGGTTATCTGAGGTCGTCTTCGTCCGAAGCGTTTCGGATGGCGTCGAGCCACTCGGCGGAGCCGGCGTTCCTCTCAGCCGGTTGGTACAGGCGGACGGCATCATCGTGGTCGAGCCGGAAAGCGAAGGCTTCCGGGCTGGCGAGGAGGCGAAGGTTTGGGCCGTGTGAGCGCCGACGCAGACCGTGACGAGGCGGCGGATTTCGCCGAGCGTCTCGCCGCGGCCTCAAGCCAGGAGCAATTTCTCAGGGTAATGAGCCGGGACGATGCGCTAACCAAGTTCCGGGCGGCGGTTCCGCACACGCTCTTGCCTTCCGAGACGGTGCCCTTGGAAGAAGCGCTCGGGCGCGTGCTTGCCCGCGACGTCGCCTCTCCGATGGACGTTCCGCCCTTCGACCGTTCCCTGGTCGACGGTTTCGCCCTGCGCGCGACCGACACGGAAGGGGCCGGGCCGGCGAGCCCGCGGCGTCTCACGCTGAACCGCGAAATCCTGGCCTGCGGCGTCGCGCCGACCGTCGTCGTCCAGCCCGGAACGGCGACGCCGATCTCCACAGGCGGCATGATCCCTCGCGGTGCCGACGCGGTGGTGATGATCGAGCACTCGGAGTTCGACGCCCGAAGCCTCGCCGTCGATGTTCTCACCGCGGTTCGGCCGGCGCAATTCGTGGGATATGCCGGGGCCGACATGGCACGCGGCGAGACGGTGCTGCGCAAGGGAACTCGGATCACCGCCCGCGAAATCGGCATGCTGGCGGCGTGCGGTCTGGCGGCCGTCGACGTCACCAGCCGCCCGCGCGTCGCGGTCCTGTCCACGGGGGACGAGCTGGTCGCACCGGGCGAGCCCCTGCCTGAAGGCGCGATCTACGACTCGAACGGCGCGATCATCGCGGCCGCGGTGACCGAAAACGGCGGGGAACCGGTTCGGCTCGGGATTGTGCGGGACGATGCTGACGTCCTTGAGCGAGCCCTCCAATCAGCCCTGCGGGACAGCGACCTCGTCGTGCTGTCGGGAGGCACCTCCAAAGGCGCCGGCGACGTCTCGCACCGTGTGCTGTCCCGCCTCGGCGAGCCGGGGATCCTGTTCCACGGCGTGGCCCTGAAGCCCGGGAAGCCACTCTGCGTGGCGGTGGTTCAGGGAAAGCCGATCATCGTCCTGCCGGGGTTCCCCACCTCCGCGATGTTCACCTTCCACGACTTCGTCGTCCCGTTCGTGCGGGCGCTTGCCGGGCTGCCGCCGCGGGAGGACGAGACGATCGAGGCGCGCGTGTCCCAGCGGGTGCCCTCCGAGCTCGGTCGCACCGAGTTCGTGATGACCTCGCTCGCCCTCGGTCCCGAGGGGACGATGGCCCTGCCGCTGCCGAAGGGCTCGGGTTCGGTCACCGCCTTCTCGCAGGCGGACGGGTTCTTCGCGGTTCCAGCCGCGCGCGCGGGCATTGAAGCCGGAGAGGGCGTCGCCGTGGTCCGCCTGGGCGCCGGCGTTCGGGCGCCCGACCTGACGATCGTCGGCAGCCATTGCATCGGTCTGGACCGGGTGGTCGGCCTGCTCGCTGAGCGCGGCTACCGCGCCCGCACCATCTGGGTCGGGTCGGCCGGCGGCCTTGCCGCCCTGCGGCGCGGCGAATGCGATGTCGCCGCCATGCACCTCTTCGATCCCGAGACGGGCCGGTACAATGCCCCGTTCCTCGCCGAGGGGATGTCCCTCGCGCCCGGTTGGCGCCGCCTCCAGGGCGTCGTGTTTCGCCGCGGCGACGTCAGGTTCGAAGGTCGGGACGCCGCGGACGCGGTCGCCGCCGCGCTCGCCGACCCCGACGCCGTTATGGTCAACCGCAACGCCGGATCGGGCACGCGCCTTCTCGTCGACGGGCTGCTGAACGGTGCCCGGCCGGCCGGGTTCTGGAACCAGCCGCGCTCGCACAACGCCGTCGCCGCGGCGGTCTCGCAAGGCAGGGCGGACTGGGGCGTGGCCATAGCAAGCGTCGCGGACGCCTACGGGCTGGGCTTCCGTCCGCTGACGGAAGAGGCTTACGACCTGGCATATCGCGAGGACTCCCAGGGGATGCCGGCGCTCGCGGCCTTCCTGAGACTGCTCGGCGAGCCCGAGACGGCCGCGGCGCTGCGCGATCTGGGCTTCTCGCCCGCCGCAGAAACCGCGTGACGCGTGCATGGCCCGCCGGCCTGGTCGCAGGCGGCATGTCCCCGACCCGCGATGCGGTGGCACCACCTCGATGGAACGAAACGGACGATCCTGTCGCCTGCCGGGATGATCGACGAGGCCGTTTCGCGTAGGGACGCCTGCGAGGCGTTGGGCCCTCCAGCGAAGCGGCGGTGTGCGTTGGGCGAGGACACGAGCATCAGTTTGCGGATCGAGCTCGGCTCGGACACCTTGCTGGGACCGGGCAAGGTCGCCCTTCTGAGCGGCATCCGCGACACCGGCTCCATCGCCGCCGCAGGGCGTCGGATGGGCATGAGCTACAAGCGAGCCTGGTACCTCATCGATACGCTGAATAAGGCGTTCCAGGAGCCGCTCGTCTCCGCGAGCAAGGGGGGACGCAGAGGCGGAGGTGCGACCCTCACGAGCACGGGCAACGCCATCCTCGAGAGTTACCTGCGCATGGAGCGGCTCGCCTCGGAGGCCGTGGCGGGTGAACTCGACCTTCTCGCTTCGCTGATGAAGCCCGATTCCTAGGAGCGAGGACGGCGCCCGGAGGCGCGCATCCATCGGGAGCAGATTCTCGAGGGTGTGCGTCGGCCCGGTTGCCCTCGGCTCGGTGCCGGCAAGCCTGCTGGGCCCGGCGCTGCCCGCCAGATCGTCCTGATGACCGCCGTCAAGGTCCGGCGGCACGCCTGAGCGCGCCGCCGGAGGTGCAGTCGCCTACTCGGCGGCCATGGGCGTCGCGTGGACGGCGGAGGCCCGGGCCGCGCAGAACTTGAACTCGGGGATCTTGCCCATCGGGTCCAGCGCCGGGTTCGTCAGCAGGTTGGCCGCGGCCTCGGCGTAGCAGAACGGCATGAAGATCATGCCGACCGGCACGTCGCGGTCGGAGCGCACCTTCAGGTGGACGGCGCCGCGGCGCGTCTCCAGCTTCATCGTGTCGCCGGGCTCCAGCCCGAGCCGGTAGAGCTCCTTCGGGGCCATGAAGGCGACCGCCTCGGGCTCCAGCGCGTCGAGGACGCCGGCGCGCCGGGTCATCGACCCGGTGTGCCAGTGCTCCAGCACGCGGCCGGTCGACAGGACCATCGGGTAGTCCTCGTCCGGCAGCTCGTCCGGGGGCACCACGGCGGCCGGGACGATCTTCGCGCGCCCGCTCTCCGTGGGGAAGCCGGCGTAGAAGATGATCTCGTTGCCGGGCTTGTCCGGCGCGTCGACCGGGTAGGTCACGGCGCCCTCGCGCTCCAGGCGCTCCCAGGTGATGTTGTTGAACGACGGCATCACCATGGCCATCTCGCGGAAGATGTCGGCCGGCCCGCCGTAGTTCCAGGGCAGGCCGAGGCGCTTCCCCAGTTCCTGGATGATCCACCAATCCTGCCGCGCGTCGCCCGGCGGCGACACCACCGGCTGCGAGATCTGCACGCGACGGTCGGTGTTGGTGAAGGTGCCGGCCTTCTCGGCGAAGGCGGAGGCCGGCAGCACCACGTCGGCGTGGAAGGCGGTCTCCGTCAGGAACAGGTCCTGCACGACGAGGTGGTCGAGCATCGCCAGGGCGTGCCGGGCATGGTTCAGGTCCGGGTCCGACATCGCCGGGTTCTCGCCCTCGACGAACATGCCCTTGATCTCGCCGGCGTGGATCGCCCGCATGATCTCGACGACGGTGAGGCCCCTCTGCGGGTCGAGCTTCTGACCCCAGAACTCCTCGAACATCTCCCGCACGGCGGCCTTCTCGACCGACTGGTAGTCCGGGTAGACCATCGGGATCAGGCCGGCGTCGGACGCGCCCTGGACGTTGTTCTGGCCGCGCAGCGGATGCAGGCCGGTGCCGGGACGCCCGATCTGCCCGGTGACAAGGGCGAGCGCGATCAGGCAGCGCGAGTTGTCCGTGCCGTGGACGTGCTGGCTGATGCCCATGCCCCAGAAGATGATCGAGGACTTGGCGCGGGCGTAGAGCCGGGCGACCTCGCGCAGCGTCTCCGCGTCGATGCCGCAGACCGAGGCCATCTTCTCAGGCGTGAACTCGACGATCTTCTCCTTCAGCGCCTCGAAGTTCTCGGTGTAGCCGGCGATGTACTGCTCGTCGTAGAGCCGCTCCTCGATGATCACGTTGAGCATCGCGTTGAGCATCGCCACGTCCGAGCCGGGCTTGAACGCGAGGTGCTTGTAGGCGTGCCGCGACAGCACCTGCCGGCGCGGGTCCATGACGATCAGCTTGGCGCCGCGCTGCTTCACGGCGTTCTTGAGGAAGGTCGCCGCGACCGGGTGGTTCACGGTCGGGTTGGCGCCGATCACGATGATGACCTCGGCGTCGAGCGCCGCCGAGAACGGCGCCGACACGGCGCCCGAGTTCAGGCCTTCCATGAGGGCGGCCACCGACGAGGCGTGGCACAGCCGGGTGCAGTGGTCGACGTTGTTCGAGCCGAACCCGAGCCGGACGAGCTTCTGGAAGAGGTAAGCCTCCTCGTTCGAGCCTTTGGCTGAGCCGAAGCCCGCGAGCGCCTTGCTACCGTGCGTGTCGCGGACCGTCTTGAGGCCGCCGGCGGCGCGATCGAGCGCTTCCTCCCAGGTCGCCTCGCGGAAGTGCGTCCACGGGTTGGCCGGGTCGACCTGGTCGTTGGCGTCCTTCGGGACGTTGTCCAGGCGGATCAGCGGCGCCGTCAGGCGGTGGGGGTGGTGCACGTAGTCGAAGCCGAAGCGCCCCTTCACGCAGAGCCGGTTGTGGTTGGCCGGGCCGTTCACGCCCTCGGCGTAGACGATCTTCTCGTCCTTCACCTTGTAGGAGACTTGGCAGCCGACGCCGCAATAGGGGCACAGCGAGGTCACCTCGCGGTCGGGATAGACCGTCCGGGTCTTGTGCTCGGCGTCGAGGTAGGCGGACGGCATCAGCGCGCCGGTCGGACAGGCCTGGACGCACTCGCCGCAGGCCACGCAGGTCGAGCCGCCCATCGGGTCGTCGAAGTCGAACACGACCTTGGCGCCGGCCGAGCGGTAGGCCATGCCGATGACGTCATTGACCTGGACCTCGCGGCAGGCGCGGACGCAGAGGTTGCACTGGATGCAGGCGTCGAGATTGACGCTCATGGCCGGGTGGCTGAAGTCGCCGGTCCAGCGCTCGGCCGCGGGAAAGCGGCTCTCGGATACGTCGAGGAAGTCGGCCTGCACCCAGAAGTGCGATGTCGGGTCGTGCGAGGTCTCGCGCTCGGGCTGGTCGGCCACGAGCAGTTCAAGCACCATGGCGCGGGCCTTGGTGGCGCGCTCGGTCGCAGTCTTGACCTTCATGCCCACGGCCGGCGTGCGCTTGCACGAGGCGGCCAGCACGCGCTCGCCCTCGATCTCGACCATGCAGGCGCGGCAATTGCCGTCCGGACGGTAACCGGGCTCGGGCTTGTGGCAGAGGTGCGGGATGTGGGTGCCGAGGCGCTTGGCGACGGCCCAGATCGTCTCGCCGGGGCCGGCCTCGACCTGCTGTCCGTCGAGCTCGAACATGATGGTCGGGGGTGCGGTCGGCCGCTCCTTCAGATCGTGCAGTCCCGACGGCTCCGGTGCCGCCTGGCCGCCCGCCTTCGCTCCTTCCGAGTAGGAGCCGCCGGCCTCCGGCTTCGGACCCCGCGCGGGGCCGCCCGCATCCTGCAGCCCGTCGGCCCGGATCTCGGACTTCTCGGTCTTGTCGCCGTGCTGTTCGGGGGCGTTGCTCATGCGGCCGCTCCTGGCTCGGACATCGGGGTAGGGTTCGCCGGCGCCATCGGGTGCCTCACTCGGCAGCCGCGGCGCGCGGGGCGGGGAACAGGTCGGGGAAATACTTGATGACGCTGCTGAGCGGGTTCGAGGCGGCTTGGCCCAGGCCGCAGATCGAGGCGTCCCGCATGCACTGGGACAGCTCGCCCAGGAGCTCGGTGTCCCAGACGCCCTGCTCCATCAGGATGCGGGCTTTCTGAGTCCCCGAACGGCAGGGGGTGCATTGCCCGCAGCTCTCGTCCTCGAAGAACCGCATCAGGTTCAACGCGGCGCCGCGCACATCGTCCCGGTCCGACAGGATCACGACGGCGGCGGACCCGATGAAGCAGCCGTACTTCTCCAGCGTGCCGAAATCGAGCGGGATGTCGTTCATCGACGCCGGCAGGATGCCGCCCGACGCGCCGCCCGGCAGGTAGGCCGCGAAGGTGTGGCCGTCCGCCATGCCGCCGCAATACTCGTCGATGAGTTCCTGGATGGTGAGGCCGGCCGGGGCGAGCTTCACCCCCGGTTCCTTCACGCGCCCCGAGACCGAGTAGGAGCGCAGGCCGACGCGGTCGTTGCGGCCGTGGCTCTTCCACCAATCGCCGCCCCGCTCGATCAGATCGCGGACCCAGAACAGCGTCTCGATGTTGTTGATCAGCGTCGGACGGTTGAACAGGCCGACCTGGAACGGGAACGGCGGCTTGTGCCGCGGCAGCCCGCGCTTCCCCTCGAGGGACTCGATCAGCGAGGATTCCTCGCCGCAGATATAGGCGCCGGCGCCGCGGCGCAGGTGGATGCGCGGGCCGCCCGCGGGGAGCTTCGCGATCTCGCGCGTCAGGATCTCGCGGGAGATGGGGTATTCGTCCCGCAGGTAGATGTAGACCTCCGGCGCCTCGACGACGTGGGCGCCGATCAGCATGCCTTCGAGGAAGCGGTGCGGGTCGGTGTTGAGGTAGAGCTGGTCCTTGAAGGTGCCGGGCTCGCCCTCGTCCCCGTTGACCGCCATCAGCCGGGGCCCGGGCTCGCCGCGCACCGAGCGCCACTTGCGCCCCGTCGGGAAGCCCGCGCCGCCGAGGCCGCGCAGGCCGCCGTCGTCGAGCACCTTCAGGACGTCGTCGACCGGAAGGTCGCCGCTGCGGAGCCGGTCGAGGGTCGCGTACCCGCCGGCGGCCCGATAGGCGTCGTAGTCGACGTAGTCCGGGACGTGGGCGTGCGTGTCGCCGGCCTCGACTGCGGCCTTCACGGACGCGAGGTCGGCCTTGTGCAGGAAGTTGTGCCCGACCTCGACGGCGGGCGCGTGGTCGCACAGGCCCACGCAGGGCGCGCGCACGACGCGGACGGCGTCGGAGGCGAGTTCCCGCTGGAGCGTCTCCAGCAACTCCTCGGCGCCGAACATCGCGCAGGTGATGCTGTCGCAGACCCGGACGGTCAGCCTCGGGATGGAGGCCTCACCCTCCTTCACGACGTCGAAATGCGCGTAGAAGGTCGCGGTCTCGAACACCTCAGCGAAGGCCAGGGCCATCTCGTCGGCCAGCGCCGCCAAGTGCTCGGCGCTGATCTGGCCATAGGTGTCTTGGATCAGGTGGAGGTGCTCGATGAGCAGGTCGCGCTGGCGCGAGCGGGAGCCGAGAAGCTCCTCGATCTCGACCTTCGCCCGCGGCTCGACCTGGCGCCCCTTGGGTACGCTGCGCGCCTTGTTCCGCCCCCGACCGGGATGCGAGAAGGTCCTGACTGTCCCCGGTGCCTCACTCATGCGGTATCTGATGTCCAACTGCTGGGGCGGGTGGTCGCTGCGTCCTGAGGTTCGGTCTGGGCTTACTGGCCGCCGAAGGCCCGGAGCGGCTGGCCGGCCTCGGACCGATGTTTCATCGCGACGGCTCCCGTCGCCTCGTCCAGGGACGTGATCCTGGGCCCAACGACGGAGCGGAGCTCGGTCTCGAACGCGTCGAGGGCGCCGTTCAGGCGGTCCATCAGGGTATTCTGGGCGTCTCCGGCCGGGGAGGCGACCGCTTTCGCGAGCGCGTCGCGGACACGGCCGGCGAGCTCCTGCGTGAGCGGCGGTTTCGCGTCGGCGCAGTAGGCGTCCGTCACGATGTCGGCCCAGTCCGCCGCAGGGGATGCGTGGCCCATGCTCATGCCTGCGCGATCGAGGGAAGGTTGAAGTCGTGCATGGCGTGCCCGTTCGGGTCCGTTGGCGTGGCGTTCGCTCGTGGCATACCAAATGGCAGCCGTTATAGCGCAGGTGTTATATCGTTTTTGAAGGCGTTTCAATTTGCGCGGGGCCGTAGTCACGCGTCCCGGCGGCGTGGCTGATGCTTGCCCTGAGCCGTCGAGCGGGGCAGTGGAAACGTCACGAGGGAGGGGGCAGCGGTGTCCGGCATGCGCGTAATCGGACTTGCCGGGTGGAGCGGGGCTGGCAAGACCAGCCTGCTGGTTCGGGCCATTCCCGTGCTCGTCGCCCGCGGGGTGAAGGTCGCGACCCTCAAGCACGCCCACCACGACTTCGACACGGACTGGCCCGGGAAGGACTCCTACGAGCACCGCAAGGCGGGGGCGAGTGAAGTCCTGGTCTCGTCGGGCCGCCGGTGGGCCCAAGTTCACGAACTGGGGGATGAGGAAGAAGCGACCCTAGCTCAGCTCCTGCGGCGGATCAGCCCCTGCGACCTCATTGTCGTGGAAGGGTACAAGCGGGAGCCGATCCCCAAGATCGAGGTCCATCGCGCCGACAACGGCCGCCCGCCCATCCATCCTCTGGACACCACCATCGTGGGCATCGTGAGCGACGTCGCATTTCCGGCATCAGGCATTCCCGTCGTAGATTTGAACGACACGGAGGCGGTGACGGGGCTGATGCTCAACGTGGCCGCTCCCTTCGAAGACGTCCTCAGGAGGCTCTAGCCGCATGGCCCAGCTCAGCGACGACTGCTTCGCGTTCGGCGGCCCCCTGATGACCATCGAGGACGCGCACGCGCTGTTCGGCGAGCGGCTCGTAGCGGTCGTCGGCACCGAGGACCTTCCCGTCTTGGACGCCGACGGACGCATCCTGGCCGAGGATTGCGTCGCGCCCATCGACGTCCCGCCGTTCCCCAACTCGGCCGTCGACGGCTACGCGGTCCGTTTCGCGGATCTGCGCGCCTCCGATGCGACGGTTCTGCCGGTCGGCGCGGTCGTCGCGGCCGGCGACTCGTCCGAAGGCGTGTCGGTGGCGGGCTCGGCCGTCCGGATCTTCACCGGAGCCCCGATGCCGGCGGAGGCCGACACCGTCTTCATGCAGGAGGACGTCCACGTCCTGCCCGACGGCCGGGTGTCCTTGCCGCTCGGGCTGAAGCGCGGCGCCAACAGCCGCGACGCCGGCGAGGACGCGGCGAAGGGCTCGTCGATCATCGCGGCCGGCCGGCGTCTCCGGCCGCAGGACTTGGCTCTGGCGACCGCGGTCGGCCTGCGCACGCTGAAGGTCCGCCGCACCCTGCGGGTCGGCGTGTTCTCGACGGGCGACGAGCTCGTCGAGCCGGGGGCGCCCTTGAGGCCAGGTGCGATCTACGACTCGAACCGCATTCTGCTGCTGGCTCTTCTCCGGCGGATGGGCGTCGCGGCGCGTGACCTCGGCGTCATCCGTGACGACCCGGCGGCACTCGCGGCGAGGCTCTCGGCGGCGGCCGCCGAGCATGACGTGATCCTGACTTCGGGCGGCGTGTCGACCGGCGACGAGGATCACGTGAAGACCGCCGTCGAGACCATCGGGCGCCTCGTGTTCTGGAGGCTGGGGATCAAGCCGGGACGGCCGGTCGCGATGGGCATGATCGACGGCAAGCCGTTCCTGGGCCTGCCGGGCAACCCGGTGGCTGTCTACGTCACCTTGGTGTTCGTCGTGCGGCCGCTCCTCGCCCGGCTCGCCGGCGAGGCTTACGCGCCGCCGTGTGGGTTCACCGTCAGGGCGGCCTTCTCCTATCGGAAGCGCGCGGGCCGCAGGGAGTTCGTCAGGGCCAGCCTCGCCCGGGACGCCGACGGCACCTGGGAAGCCCGGAAGTTCCAGCGCGACGGCGCGGGCATGCTGTCATCGCTCACCGAAACCGACGGCCTGGTGGAGCTGGAGGAGGGCCGGATCGAGGTCGTGCCGGGCGACATCGTGCGGTTCCATCCGCACGAAGCCCTTTGGTAGCGAGGCCGCACTCCGGGCCTCACCAGACACGAACCGCGCCCGAGCATTGCCGAGCCCGCGCTTCCGTTATATCAAATCTGCTATATCGCTTGTGATTGGCCGTGCGAACGGCCGCTCGGTCGGCGGGCTTGGGCAACGATGTTCGATGGTGTCTGGCGGAGCCAAGCAGGCGCGGAACTTCGCCTCCTCCAGATGGGCGAGGCCGTCTCCGGGACCTACACCGCCGCCAATCCCGGCTTTGCGCAGACGCATCGAAGCCGCATCCTCGTCGGCACGGCCGAGGGCGACATCATCGGCTTCGTGACCAGCACGTCGTCGCCACAGGAAATCACGGCCTGGACCGGGCGTCTCGTCCGCGCCGACGAGAAAACGGCCGAAGAGATCCACGCGGTCTTCCATGCCGTCGAAGGGTGTTCGCAGCCGAAGGCGATGAACAACCATATCGCCCTCGAAACGACCATCTTCGCGAAGGTCGAGAACGCCTGTTCATGACGGCAGAGCCTCGTCCCGCCTCGATATTGTCCTGAGTAACGGGGGGCGAAATCGGATCGACGAGCGGGCGGCGCATCAATGGCCGACAAACATCGGCTTTCCGGTTCGTCCTCCATCCCGACATCGGCGTGTCGGGTATGCGCATGGCCGATCGCAACTGGTAGCGTCCGCTTACGGGACGTCTTCAAAGCCAGCTGAATGGCCGGGATGGGCGCAAAAGCGAAGGTCCGGTTCTGTACTCGATGGTGATCCGGCGTGCCGTAGGCTGGCCGAAAACGGCCTGTCTGGTTTCAGGCAAGCAATGGCTTGAAGCAGACATATCAACTGACCGAGCGTTTGCCCGCGGAAAGCCCGACACGTTTTCCCGACATCATCCGAGCTGATCTGGTCAGGCTTATTTCAGCGTGGATGGACCGTCGGAGAAACGGTCGTTCTCGTACAGGCGTGAGGCAGTTGGAAGATCGCCGCTTCCTTGTGCATTTTCGCGATATGTGTTTGCGAGTTAAGTGGCTGATCAAGGTCGACAAAGCTGCGAGCAATCAGGCATCCTGACCAACAAGCGCATCCGAAGAGTTGCGTCCGGAAGAGGGAATGCCGTCGTGGCAGCGGAACGATTACATCTCACCGTGAGCGCGCGTTATCGACTCAAGCTCCTCTCCCGGGGGCCTCGGCAGTACGGCCTTGAAGATTACCAGTGTAAAGCTCTCTCCCGCCGTGGCCGGATCGCGCCTCTTCCTGATCGGTCTGCAGATGGCACGCGCCGATGGGCCATCACTGTGGACGGCCTGACCGTGTTGCAAAGCTACATTCAACCGATCAGAAAGGTTGCCAGACAGCCGGAACGCAGCGCCCTGATCCCACAGGAGCGCCGCTCGATCGATGACACCCCGGGTTAGGCCGGCTGCCCTCGGTCATGCGTCCGGTAACGGGCTGGTGATCAGGTCCTGGGCTTCGAGCAAGCGGTAGCGGGCGTTCGTCACCGCAGGCCTTCCGAAGGCTCTGAGCGCGGTCGGCACGATCGCCGGACCGCCGGCCGCACCGTCGATGAACCCAAGGGCACAGTCCATCGTTTCCGTCGTGTCTGTTTTGGCACGAGTTCAGAGAGCCTGGGATGCGCGGTGCCCTTCTCAAAGCCAGGATGCTGGGTGTCCTCCTCGTCACCGCCGTGCTGCCTGCGGCGGCATCGCCGTCCGCGCAGTCGGATGCACCCGCGACCCGGTTCATCGAAGGCCCCGAGCCCGGAACCATACCGGCCTCGCAGATGATCGGGGTTCCGGTGATTGGAATGGACCACGTGGGGGTTGGGAAGATCGAGGACGTGTTGGTCGACGGAGGTGGTCAGGTTCGAGCCGTCATCATCGGGGTCGGCGGGTTCCTGGGACTGGGCGAGAAATCCGTGGCGCTCCCGTTCGACCAGATCGCCTGGAACTTCAGCGATGTGTCGCTGACAAGCGGCCCGAGCTCGATCGTGACGCCCGAGACCGCGCCCGGCGCCGAGGCGGCCGCGCGGGCGGGGCCGGACACGATGCCGGGCGCGCGGACCACCCGCGATACCCTCGGTGCGGTTCAGAACCAGCATAGCGGGCGCGTGACCGAAGCGACCGGCTCTGTGGCGGCCGAGAGACCCAGCGGCACGCCGGCGACGGTCCTCGTCGGCGAGAAGCCCTGGCGCGCCGAAGTCCGCCTGACGCGGGCGCAACTCGAAGCAGCGCCGGCATTCCGCTCCGGGAAGCCCCGCCTCTAGCGTCCACGCCTCGCCCGGGAGAAAGTCATGCGAAGCGCCGTTTCCACCGGCCTGATCTGGGCTTCGAGCCTTCAGGGCGCGCTGGCACAGCAGACCCACCCGGCGCCCCCGATCTCGGAGACGGGTCCCGCGCAATCCAGCTCGGGAGCGGCCACGGCCGCGGCGATCGACTTCAACTGGGTCTGGCTGAGCCTGGTCGTGGCCGTCGTGGTCCTGGCCCTCTGGTACATCGCGCGTCGGCGTCAGTCCGGCCCGCCATCCCGCTGATCCCGGGTCCTGCGCGTCACGGGCGCGCCGGCGCCGCACGGCAGGGGCAGCGCGTCCCGGAGCGGCAGCAGGGCCGCGCAGGCGGTTCGGATCATCGCCGGAGCCGCCGCGCGACAGGCCGGTCGGCGCTCCGCTATGGTGGGCGGCCCCTTCAGAGCCGAGCCTCGATGACCAGCTTCGCGCGGATCCTAGGCGTGATCGCCCTCCTGCTGCTCTGCGGCGCCCCGTCGCGCGCGCAGATGCGCGGCCACGGCGGCCCGGTCCGGGCGCTCGCCGTGACCGCCGACGGCCGCCTCGCAATCTCGGGCGGCTTCGACCAATCCGCCATCGTGTGGAGCATCGAGACCGGTGCCGCGCTCGGCGTGCTGCGCTACCACGACGGCGCGGTGAACGCGGTCGCCGCGCTTGCGGACGGCCGCTTCGCCACGGCCTCCGAGGACGGGCGGATCGCCCTGTGGCGCCTGGGGCGCGCGGAGCCGGAACGGGTGCTTGAGGGCCATACGGGCCCGATCGTCGCGCTCGCGGTCTCGCCGGACGGCCTGTCGCTCGCGTCCGCCTCCTGGGACGGCACGGCGCGGATCTGGCCGCTCGCCGGAGGGGACAGCCGGCTGCTCGATCCGCAGCGCGGGCCGGTGAACGCGGTGGCCTTCCTGCCGGGCGGCGCGCCGGTCACGGCCGGTGCCGACGGGACGGTGCGGATCTGGCCCCCGGAGGGCGCATCCCAGGTCCTCGTCACCGCGCCCACGGGCCTCAACGCCGTCGCGGCCGCGGCGGACGGCGAGATTGCGGTCGCCGGGGCCGACGCGATCCTCCGCGTCGTCCGCGCCGACGGCACGGTCCGGATCGCTGCCGAACTCGGCCCGAACCCGGTGATCGCCCTGGCCCTGTCTCCGGACGGAGCCAGGGTGGCGGCTGCGACGGCGGGCGGGACCATCGCGGTGGTCGACCGGGCGACCGGCCAGGTCCAGCTGCGGCTCGTCGGACCCGGCCTGCCGGTCTGGTCGCTCGCGTGGCGTCCGGACGGGGCCGAGCTCGTCACGGGCGGCGGCGACCGCCTCGTCCGGCGCTGGGACGCGAAGAGCGGCGCACCGATCGGCGCGCTGATCATGCGGCGCCCGGCGGATCCCCTCGCTGTCCGGCAGGGCGGCCGGGGCGCCGAGGTGTTCGGGGCGTGCGTCGCATGCCACGCCCTGACGTCCGACGAGGGCGAGCGGGCCGGGCCGACGCTGGCCGGCCTATTCGGCCGCCGGATCGCCAGCGTGCCCGGTTACCGGTACTCGGACTCCCTGAAGCGGATGGACCTCGTCTGGACACCCGAGACCGTGTCGCGGCTCTTCGAGATCGGTCCCGCCCGCTACACGCCCGGGACGAAGATGCCCGAGCAGACGATCGGCAGCGAAGCGGACCGCGCGGCGCTGATCGAATTTCTCGAACGCGCCACCGCGCGCCACTGAGGCGCCCGTCAGCCGCTCGCGCGTTCGCGCAGGTAATCCTCGGTCGTACGGGGCTTGTCGCGTTCCGGCGCCCCGTGCGGATCGAAGCCCTGGTTCACCGCGACTTCGACCCGGCAATCCTCGCACATCGTCAGCGCTTGCAGGCGTGCCGCGCCGCCCGCCCCGCTGAACATCCAGTGCCGCTCGCGCAGCCGCTCGATGATGCGCTCGATCGTCGAGCGCGTGCCGAACGGCTTGGCGCACTGCGTGCAGCAGAAGGGCTCTTCCTCCTTGATGACCCGACGGGGCGCCGCCCAGGCCTCGAAATCCACCTGCGGACGCAAGGCGATGACATCCTCGGGGCAGGTCGCGGCGCAGAGGCCGCACTGCACGCAGAGGCTCTCCTCGAAGCCGAGAAGCGGCTGCTCGGCGCTGTCGGAGAGCGCGTGGGTCGGACAGGCGCTGACGCAGGCCAGGCACAGGGTGCAGTCCGCGACCCGGAAATCGAGGCCGCCGAAGGGGGCGCCGGCCGCGAGCGGAACCCGGCTCACGGGTGTTGGTGCGGCGCCGTGCATGTCGCGGAAGGCGTGGCGCAGCACCTCGCGCTTGTTCCCCAGGAACAGCAGACCGGCCGGCACCGCGGCCTGCCGCCCCGGCGTGGCCTGCCGGAGGGCGGCGCCCAGAAGATCCGGATCATCGGTCTCGATGGTTTCGACCACGCGCCCGCCGCCTTCCGCACCGTAGCCCAGCGCCTGCGCCAGCGTCTCCCCGAGGGTCAGGGTTCGGTACAGGGGTTCGAGGTCGTGCTTGGCACGGGCCCGGACCAGGACCCGGATTCCGGCCGCGCCGTAGGCAAACAGGGCCGCGATCACTTCGGGCCCGATCTGCGTCACCTCGTTGACCTGCACCGGCAGCACGTGTGCGGGAAGGCCGTCGCCATAGCGGCCGAGCGCGTCGACGAGGGGTTCGCCGTGGTCACCGTCGTGGAATAGGACGAGGCCGTTCTGTCCGCCCGCCGCCCGGTAGGCGCGCATCAGGCTGCGCAGCCGGCGCATCAGCGCGTCGGAGGTCGGCAGCGTGTAGGCGGCGGCCCCTGTCGGGCAGACCGCGGCACAAGAGCCGCATCCCGCGCAGACGTAGGGGTCGATATTCACGGTGTCGCCCGCGGGCGCGATCGCGCCGGTCGGGCAGATTTCGAGGCAGCGCGTGCAGCCCGTGATGCGGGAGCGGCTGTGCGCGCACAACTCGCCGTGGAAGTCGATGAAGCGCGGCTTGTCGAACGTGCCGACCAGATGGGACGCGTCCGCCAGCACGCGCTCGACGGCGGCCGGATCGCCCGGGTCCGCGCGCAGATAACCGCTCCGCACCGCGTGTGCCGGAAACAGCGGCGCGCCGGCCGAGAGGTCGATGACGAGATCGCAGGTCGATACGGCGCCGTTTCGCGGCGCGCCGAAGACGAGGTGCGTGCGCGAGGACGGGGCCGGGAGGGCGTAATCGTCGATGCCGAGCTCGAACGCTCCGAGATACCCTTTCGCGGTCCGGATCGTGCCCTGCAGGACCGGGAAGGCGTTGCGGTGCAGCGGCGGGATCTCGCGGGGGCGGGTCAGCAGGACGGTGATGTCCAGATGCTCGGCGAGGCGCCGGCCGGCCTCGAGGGCCACCTCGTCCCGCCCGTAGATCAGGGCCACGCCGCGGCTTTCCAGGGAGACGGTGGCGGCGTCGGGGAGCGGCTCTGCCGCCGCCGCGAGCAGCGCGGCCATCTTCGGTCCGGCCGAAGCGGCGTCGGACGACCAGCCGGCGGTCTCCCGGATCTTGGCGTAGGCGACCCGATCCTCCCCGCCTGCCTCCTCGGCCACCTCGTCGAACAGCGGCGCCTGCAGCGTGCAGGACACGGTGACGGGCCGCCCGGTGGCCAGGGCCTCCCGGAAGCGGTCGAGTTCGCGGCCGCAGAGCTGGTCGGCGGTGCGAAGCTCGCCGCCGCAGGCCTGGCCCATGGCGGCGGTATCGAGGGACATCGTCCGCTCGCAGGAGCAGGCGAGTACGAGGCGGTCGGACAAGATCGGACCCGAATAAAACTGCGAATGGAAAGCCCCTTCGCGCGGCGGGGCCGGTCCCTTATACTCGAACCATTCGAAACAACGATCCGGCATGCGGGCGCAGGTCGCAACCCTGGCCCGCACTCTCATCGGCCCCTCGCCAAAGCCGCTCCATGACCGTCCTTGTCGATGCCGGCCCGTCCAGGCTGGTCCTGCCCCCCGGTTTCAGCGAGCGCGCAGCGGAGCCGCATTCCGACGCGCACGCGGAAGCCTGCCGGCTCGCCGCGTCGGGCGAGGCGGAGGCGGCGACGCTCGTCCTGAGCCGGCGCGACGACCTGATCGACCTCGCCGTGGTGCTCGCCCCGGACGAGCCGCTCGCCACCGCGCGCCGCGCGCATTTCGCCGGGATGGTCGCCCTGGCGAATGCCGTCGGCGTCTTCGGGCCGCCGGAGATCCCGGTGACGTTCGAATGGCCCGGGACGCTGCTGTTCAACGGCGCGCGCCTCGGAGGGGGGCGCCTCGGGTGGCCTGAAGCGTGCCGGGAGGACGAGGAGCCGGACTGGCTGGTCTTCTCGGGGATGCTGCTCGCCTCGAAGCTGGCGGCGGGCGACCCGGGGCACACGCCGGATTCCACCGCCCTGGAGGAGGAAGGGTTCGGCACGGACCTGGGCGCGCCCCTGGTCGAGAGCTTCGCGCGTCACCTGACCAAGACCTTCGAGATCTGGCGCGAGGACGGCTTCGGCCATGTCGCGGCGCTCTACCTCGCCCATCTGCCGCGGCAATCCGGTGTGCGGGCCGCGATCGAGCCTGAGGGCGACGGGCGGCTGACCTGGCCCGACGGGCGGGTCGAGCACCTCCCGCTGCGCGCGAGCCTGGAGGCGCCGGACTGGCGCGATCCGAAGACCGGCGGAGTCCGGCTGTGACGCTCAAGCTCCCCCGAACCCTGCGGCTCGATCCCTCCGACACCTTCGTCTTCGCGCAGGCCGCCGAACCCGGAGAATGGGCCGTCACCGGGACCTTCCTGTTCCTCGATGGGGATCCGTCGCGGCTGACCGGCAAGGCCCTGACGGCCTTCCGCTCGGGGTTCGTCGGCGTCCGCTCGCTCGGCTTCTCCACCCTGGTGGTGGTGAGCGAGGCGAGCGAAGAGGAGCGCGCGCAGGCCGAGGAGCACCTCGCCGACCACATCCACGCGCGCTTCGGGGCTCCCGACCGGGAGTCCGCCCGTGCGGCCGCCCGCGAGGAACTCGACGTCGCCGCGTCCCTCTGCGATCTGCCGGTCGGCAGCGTCGTCGCGATGCACCGCGTCGAGACGGACGGGGCGATCCGGGAGGATTTTCGGACGCTGCACCATCGGCCCGGCGTCGACCGGTCCCACGGGCGCGCGTTCCTGTTCGTCGAGGTCGACGCGGACGAGCCGGAGGAACAGGCCGACCTCGTCGGCCTTCTGCGTGATACGACGGCGGGAGGCTGACTGGATGACCGAGTTCTGGGTCTCAAGCGGCCATCACCTCACGCAGCGCACGGCCGGAGGCGGACTCACGGTCACGGACGAACTGATCCTTGCGTATCTGGCGCGGCCCGAACTCGTGCCGCCGGACGACGCCTGCGCGTCCGAGGTTGCACTCCACGCCGCCCTCCTGGACGCGCCCCGGCGGCCTGTGGAGCCGGCCGAGATCGCCGCCATCGCCGACGCCGACGCCCGGGAGAACTGGGCGGTGATCCTCGCCTTCCGCGACCGGCTGCTCGCGGCCCGTTCCGTCGAGGCGGGCTATCTGTCGCTCGTGCGCGGCGACCTCCAGGGCGTGCCGTCCCTGTTCCTGAACCAGCTCGTCCACTTGATCCTGCGCAACGCCCTCGACGGCTGCGACGACCCCTTCGTCCTGCGCGCGGCCGAGCTGTTCTTCCGCCCCCAGCGCGTGAGCTTCCACGAGGGCGCCGTGCTCCTGGCCGACGCCGAGGTGATCGCCGCCCGCGAGGGAAGCGCGCCGCTCTCGCCCCTGCTGACGATGCTGGGCAAAGAGGCGGCGAACGAGCTGGACGTGCTGACGGCCGAGAATGCCTGGACGTACTGGAGCCGGTCGGACGCCTTCACGATGGCGCTCAATCTCGGCTCCGATCCCCGCAGCCGCGCGGGATTGGCGCGGGTGATCGAGACCTTCGTGGGCCACCTGCTGAACGTCGCGGTGCGCGTGACGCCCCTCGACCGGCTGGAGGACCCCGACTGGCGCTGGTTCGTCGGTCTCGACCAGGAGGCGACGCGCATCGGCAATGCGCTCTGGCGCGGCGACACGCTCGATGCCGGAACGCGCGAGCGGGTCCTCGCCGTGTTCAGCCTGACCTTCGACGATCCCGCACAGGTCCTGCCGACAGTGGGGGAGCGCCCGGTCTATCTCCTGCTCGCGGCGGCGCCGGATCGAAGCGTGCAGCTCAAGCCGCACAATCTCGTCGTCGGATTGCCCCTCGCCGAAGGCCGGGAGGCCGCCTGACATGTCCACGACGCCCGAGCATCGTTTCGAGGTCGGCATCATCGTCGCGCGGCGGCGCCTGACCGGCCCCTGGGCGAGCCATGCCTGGCTCCCGGTCGGCGCCCTGCCGGCGGCGGCCGCCGCGTCGCCCTGGACGAAGCTCTCCGAGACCGAGGACGAGGCGACCTTCTATGCCGGCTCGTACGAGGTCGCGCTGCATCCGGGCGAGACCGGGCACTACCGCGACAATCTCGTCTCCGGTCGCCCCTCCCTCTGGGTCGCCCTGCGCAACAGCGGCGACGAGACCTACGAGGTCGCGAGCGTCACGGCCGACCCGTATGAGGGTGAATCCATGGCCGAAGGGGTCGGCGAGATCGTCGAGCCGGTGCCGATGCCGCCGGAGGTGCAGGCGAAGCTTCTGGCCTTCTTCGAGGCTTTCCACGTCGAGCGCAAGTTCGAGAAGCGCAAGCGCGATCGTGCCGATCCCGAGGCGCTGGCCCGCCGGGCGCACGGCGCCCGGGAGCGGCGCGAATGAGTGAGAATTTCCTCTCGCGGTGGACGCGGCGCAAGCTCGCCGTGCGCGCCGCCGCCCTGGCGGAACGCGGCACGCCGACTGCCCCCGACGCGGCGCCTCGCCCGGAGCCGGACGCGGGGGCCGCCGAGACGGATCTCATCGCGCCGCAGCCCGGACCCGTGGCGCGGCCGCCGGAACCGGAGCCGGCGGACGATCCGGTTGTGGATCTCCCGCCCCTCGAAGCCCTGACCCCGGAGACCGATCTCGCCCCGTTCCTGCGGGCCGGCGTTCCGATCGCCCTGCGCAACGCGGCCCTGCGCCGGATGTGGTCACTCGACCCCGCCATCCGCGACTTCGTCAGCGAGGCGCGGGAATACGCCTACGACTGGAACAGCCCGGGTGGCGTCCCCGGCCTCGGTCCGCTTCTGCCCAGCGACGACGTCCAGGCGATGCTCGGGCGTCTGCTGGGCGGGGCCGCCAAAGCGGCGCCGGCGTCGGGTGAGACCCGCGACAGCCAGCCCGAGGGTTCGCCGGAGCCCGGCCGGACGCCGGAATGTCCCCTTGCGGCCGATCCCGCTCCGCCCGGGCCCGATCCGCAGGACCACGCGCCGGCCCTCCCCGCCCCCGCGGCCACGGCGTCGGTCCAGCACTCCGCTCCGGCCTCCCACGATCCGGGGCCCACGCGCGATCCCGTGCCCGCGGTCGGCGGAAAGGAGACGAGTCCGGGACCGCGCCTGCGGCGTCACGGCGGCGCGATGCCCCATACGAGCTAGGAGTTTTGGATTGCGGCAGATAAGAGCCCTTCTTATTGTCGTTCCAGAAAGCGGGATCCGTTCGATCTCGGGCGAGTAGAAAACTCCAGTGGCGTCGGCGTTCGGACCTGTGGAATCGGAGGCGCTGGGCGGCGCCCGCGTGGAGGACGTCGACGGGCTCCGCGCGCGGCATTACGACCTCTTGGCCGTCCTGCTCGGACGTCCGCCCGGCCAGGATCTGCTCGGCACGCTTGCCGGCCTCCCGGGCGGCGAAGGGATCCTCGGCCAACACGTCGCGGATCTGAGCCGCGCGGCGGCAGAGGCGACGGGCGCGGAGGTCGAGCGCGAGTTCTTTGCGCTGTTCATCGGCGTGGGCAGGGGCGAGCTTCTCCCCTACGCCTCCTACTATCGCACCGGCTTCCTCAACGAGCGCCCGCTCGCGCTGGTCCGAGAGGATCTCGCGGCCCTCGGCCTCTCGCGGGACGAGGCCATGAGCGAGCCGGAGGACCACCTGGCCTTCCTGCTGGATGTGATGGCGGGGCTCGCCGGCGGGCGGTTCGCGGCCGAGCCGACGGCACAGGCGCGCTTCTTCGACCGGCATCTCGCCCCCTGGGTCGAGCGCTTCTTCGGGGATCTCGAGCGGGCGAAGAACGCGCGCTTCTACCGGGCGGTGGGAGGCCTGGGCCGCACCTTCATGGAGGTGGAGGCGGAAGCCTTCGCGATGGATGCGTGACGGGGATGCAGGCCGTGGTGGTCGGAGCGTGACCGAAAGGCGTGACGTGGGTTTGCTATCAAGCGGGTGTCGCTGAGGGAGTTGGATGATGCGGCAGGATCCGAAGACGCTCGGTCGTCGCCAGTTTTTCCGGGCGCTCGGCGGAAGCACCGTGGCGGCCGCCGCCGCGGTCGCGTCGCCGATGGCTGCGACGGAGGCCCAGGCCTACGACCCGGGCGAGGACGAGACGCGCAGCCGGTACCGCCTGAGCGATCACGTGAAGGCGTTCTACCGGACCAACGGCTACGAGACGCTCCTGAAAAATCCCGATCCCGCTCCGGGAACGAAGTGAGGCTGTCATGCTGACGAAGCGGAAGAGCGGCGATGCCAGCCGCAGCAAGCATCAGGCGGTCGCTGCCGGTCTCGCGGCCGGCGTGCTCGACCGGCGTGCGTTCCTGCGCAAGTCCGGGCTCACGGCCGGAGCGCTCGCCGCCGCGGGCTCGATCCAGCTCGGCGCCGTCCGCAAGGCCGAGGCCGCCGGCTCGTCGGCGGTCGGACCGGGGACCGTCATCAAGAAGAACATCTGCACGCATTGCTCGGTCGGATGCACGGTGACCGCCGAAGTGGTGAACGGCGTGTGGGTCGGCCAGGAGCCGTCCTGGGCGAGTCCCATCAACCGCGGCACCCACTGCGCCAAGGGTGCCGCCATTCGCGAGCTGGTCTCGTCGGACCGCCGCCTGAAATATCCGATGAAGCTCGTCGGCGGCCAGTGGCAGCGGATCTCCTGGGATCAGGCGATCGACGAGATCGGCGACAAGCTGCTGCAGATCCGCGAGAAGTGGGGTTCCGATTCCGTCTACTGGCTCGGCTCGGCCAAGTACACGAACGAGGCCGCGTACCTGTTGCGGAAATTCGGGGCGTTCTGGGGCACCAACAACGTCGACCACCAAGCGCGCATCTGCCACTCGACCACCGTGGCGGGCGTGGCCAATACCTGGGGCTACGGCGCCCAGACCAACTCGTACAACGACATCCGCAACGCCAAGACCATGATCATCATGGGCGGCAATCCCGCCGAGGCGCACCCGATCTCGATGCAGCACGTGCTGTCCGGGAAGGAGATCAACCGCGCCAACCTGATCGTCATCGACCCGCGGTTCACCCGCACGGCGGCGCACGCCACCGACTATGTGCGCATCCGCTCTGGCACCGACATCCCGGTGGCCTGGGGCATGCTCTGGCACATCTTCCAGAACGGCTGGGAGGACAAGGACTTCATCCGCCAGCGCGTCTACGCGATGGACGACGTCCGCAAGGAGGTCGCGAAGTGGACGCCCGAGGAAGTTGAGCGCGTGTCCGGCGTGCCGGGCGAGCAGCTCCGCCGCGTGGCCGAGAAGTTCGCCAAGGAGAAGCCCGCCACCATGATCTGGTGCATGGGCAACACGCAGCACACGGTCGGCACCGCCAATGTGCGCGCGCTCTGCATCCTGTGCCTGGCCACGGGCAACGTCGGCAAGCCCGGCACGGGTGCCAACATCTTCCGCGGGCACACGAACGTGCAGGGCGCGACCGATCTCGGCCTCGATGTGACGACCCTGCCGCTCTACTACGGCCTGGTCGAAGGCGGCTGGCGGCACTGGGCCCGCGTCTGGGAGGTGGACTACGCGTGGCTGCAGTCGCGCTTCGATGAGGTCCCTGCGGTCGCCGGCCGCAAGGCGCGGTCCCGCAAGGAGAACATGGAGACCCCGGGCATCACCTCGACCCGCTGGTTCGACTCCGTGAACCTCCCGCCCGAGCAGATCGATCAGCGCAGCCCGACGCGGGCGATGATGATCTCGGGCCATGGCGGCAACACCGTCACGCGCCTGCCCGAGGCCCTCGAGGGCCTGAACAAGCTCGATCTGCTGGTCGTCGCGGACCCGCATCCGACCACCTTCGCGGCGCTCGATGCCCGGCAGGACAACACCTACCTGCTTCCGATCTGCACCTCGCTGGAGATGGACGGGTGCCGCACGGCCTCGAACCGGTCCCTGCAATGGGGCGAGCAGATCGTGAGGCCGGCCTTCGAGTCCAAGAACGACTACGAGTTCCTCTACCTGCTCTCGAAGAAGCTCGGCTTCGCCGACCCGATGTTCAAGAACATCAAGGTCGAGAACAACGTCCCCCTGGCGGAGGACATCCTGCGGGAGATCAACCGCGGCGGCTGGTCGACGGGCTATTGCGGGCAGTCGCCCGAGCGCCTGAAGGCGCATATGCGCAACCAGCAGAAGTTCGACCTCGTCACCCTGCGGGCGCCGAAGGA
>Ga0316228_1001576_pt1 | contig 22923 bp, 18 predicted proteins | sample TBH18021metaG_FD_206005 | JGI IMG/M metagenome (GOLD analysis project Ga0316228, IMG submission 206005) | Freshwater microbial communities from Trout Bog Lake, Wisconsin, USA - TBH18021 | ecosystem: Environmental > Aquatic > Freshwater > Lake > Hypolimnion/Profundal zone | place: USA: Wisconsin... | reverse complement strand
GCTGAGCGCGACGCAGAGTTTCACGGTGACGGTATGGCCGCCGCCGCCCTCGCCGCGGTTGGGGAACGTGAACCTGGGGGCGGGGACGTTCAGCTTCTCGTGGCCGAGTGTGGCGGGGTATGTTTACCGGGTGCAGTATAAGAGCGATTTGACGGCCAGCGATTGGACAACGGTAGTGCCAGACCAGGCGGGCACCGGGTCACCGCTCTCGCTGAGTGTAAACCTCACCAACGCACCCCAATGCTTCTACCGCGTCCTGGTGTTGCCGTAGTGGCTGGGCGAGGGCGACAGGCGGCGAAGTTCTTAACGTTCCTCCTTGGTTTATCGAACGGTGAGCGCCACACCCGCCAAACATCCGGTCGACGCCGCGCCCGAGGGCGGGTATGGTTTGGCCATAGCCTATGAAGCATCACCCAGCCTCAGCTTTCGAGCCGCCCCGGGGGAGTTTTAGGAAGGGGCACCGCGCGGCCCACGCCCTGCAGGCCGGCCTCCTTCTCCTGGCCGCCGTTTGCCTTGGGTCCACCTTTGCGGCGGACAATTGGCCGGAATTGCGCGGGGCCGAGCGGAACGGACACGCGGCCGGCGCCAAATTGCCCCGGTTCTGGAGTGAAACGAACCACGTGGTTTGGAAGACGCCCATTCATGATCACGGGTGGTCCTCGCCAGTGGTTTGGGAACAGCAAGCCTGGCTGACGACCGCCACCGAGGACGGACGGCAGATGTTCGCGGTTTGCGTGGACACCGAGACTGGGCGGGTCGTCCACGATGTCAAAGTCTTCGACACACCGGAACCAGCACACGTGGCCAGCGTGAACAGCTACGCGTCTCCCACCTCGGTGATCGAAGCCGGCCGTGTCTTTGTCCACTATGGCACGTACGGCACCGCCTGCCTCGACACGCGCGACGGCAAAACCCGGTGGAGCCGGCGGGATCTCAATTGCGACCATCACGAAGGCCCCGGCGCTTCCCTGATGGCCGACCAGGACCGGCTCTACGTGGCCGTGGACGGCCGCGACGTGCAATACGTGGTCGCTCTGGACAAGGCAACCGGTCGAACCATTTGGAAGACGAACCGGTCGGTTGACTACTCACCGTTCCCCATTAACTGCCGCAAGTGTTTCTGTACCCCCGTCCTCATCGACGTGGGCGGCCACAGTCAGCTTTTCAGCCCCGGCGCCAAGGCCATGGTGGCCTACGATCCCGTCACCGGCGCCGAACTCTGGACCGCGCGTTACAACGGCTGGTCCCTCGTGCCGCGGCCCATCTTCGGCCACGGTCTGCTCTTTGTGATCAATGACTATGAAAAGCCCGAGTTGTGGGCCGTCCGGCCGGATGGCCACGGCGACGTGACCGACACACACGTAGCCTGGAAGGTGGTCAAAGACATGCCCGCCACGGCCTCACTGCTGCTGGTGGACGACCTCCTCTACCTGGTGAACGACCAGGGGTTTGCGCTCTGTCTCGAGGCCGCCTCCGGCAAGGTCGTTTGGCGCGAGCGTCTCAAGGGAAAACACTCCGCCTCGCCCATCTACGCCGGCGGCCGGATTTATCTTTTCAGCGAGAAAAACCTCGCCACCGTGCTCGCGCCGGGGCGCGAGTTCCATTTACTAGCCGAAAACCAGCTCGATGGTCGCCTGATGGCCACTCCGGCGGTGACCGGAAACGCCCTCATCCTTCGCAGCCAAACCCATCTCTACCGGATCGAAGAGCCGGCCGGCCGCGGCGCCAACTGAAACTGACCCCGCGTTCACTCCACGTCCGGCGCCCTTGCAGGGCGCAACCACGTTTTCGCGGGTGCACCCAGGGCGGCTTCCGCTTCGCGGAATTGCCCTGGGCTGGCACACTCGGGTTGACACACCTTCGCATTATTGAATCAGGCTCGCTTCGACTTTCGCGATCTCACGGTTGACGAATTCGTCGGTGAGGAACCAGTCTTGATAGAGGCCCTCGAGCTGTTTCAAGTACCACTCGACGGAAGACCGGGTCAGGGTGGGCTTCACATCCTTGGGACGGTCTTCGTTGCGGATGGGCGGGCGCATGCGGTCGGCGGGCGGTTGGTAGGAGGGATTAAAGACCAACACCGGCAGGGTTTCGGCAGACAAGAGGTGGCGCCAGAGGAAGGCCTGCATCTTGTCTTCGGCCGGCACGGCCGCATGGACCACTTCCCGGTTGCCGATCATGGCCGTGCCCACCAAGATGACGTTGACCGGGGCTTCCATGGCCTTCAAGCTGGTCTTCACGGTCAGCCCGACCGTCTCTTGTTTGGCCGCCAGCGTCGCGCCGGGCGATTCGAGGCCTTGTGGCAGGTTTTTGAAGCTCAGATGGATCGGTCCGTCGTATCCGTCCTTGCGGATGGCGAAAATCGTGACCGCCGCCGAACCTTGGCTGGGGATGCAGATGCGGGAGGGGATCAACCGCAGCTCGAAATCGGGCAGCGGCTGGCTGAGCCGGAGCCGGTAGGCATACTCCCGCCCGCCCTGACGACGCGTGTCGCTGAGGTGGATGTAATACTTCCCGTCGGTGGGCAGCTTCACCATCAGGTAGGAATCCGCGTGGTCGGTGTTCATGCCCGAAGCCACATCGAAATGGTCGTCGTTCAAGGCGATGATCTTGCCGTCCGCTCGGGTGACCTTGAGGAAGGAATCCAGCGGAGAACCCAGGCGGCGGGCGGTGACCTCGGCGACGATCGTCTCGCCGGCCTTGCCTTCCACCTCGAAGACATCCCAATCGCCCGGGTGATCCGACCGCCCGTTGATGATGATGGGGAGAGTCACCTTCTGCGCCTTGACGGGCTCGTCGTTGGGTTCCTGCTCCAGGCACTCAGGCAGCGTATCGAGCGCGAACGGCACGTAGTTCGAAACCAGATTCCCATTCGTGGCGGCCAGGAGATACGTGCCGGGCTTCGCGTCCCGGGGAGGCGGTGACAGCGTGGCCTTTTCCACATTCCAGCCGTCCATCTCGATCTTCACCGGCTCGCCCGCGCGGCCGCCTAGCGGGAAGACGCTGGTCACGAAGGGCAGTTCAGCCAGGGTAATGCGATACACGAAGCTCTCCCGGCCGCGGAAGAGCGCCTCGTTGATGGCGAGCACATATTCGCCGTCCTCGGGAACCTCGAAGTGGATCACGGGGTCGGGGTCGAAGCGGAAATCGTCGTCGTACGCCAACTCCTTGCCGTTGGAGTCGGACAGCCGCAACACGGCCTGGAACCAGCCGGGAACGCCGTCGGGGACGTACGGCACCAGGTCGCGTGCCTTGGCGGAGATGACCAGACGCTGCCCCTTGTTGGCGGGGAACCGGTACCGGTTCATCTCGCCGGGCGCCATCTGGCCGTTCATCGTGCAGGGCACCGTAACGCGGAGCTCCACCTCTCCCAGCGGCCGCTGGCGCTGGGCCAGGTACTCCTTGCCGAGCACCGGGAGTTGGCAGGTCTTCATGGGCTTGCGAGCCACTTCGGGCACCTGCCCCACGTAGAAAGGCAGCGGGTTGGACACGCCCTGCTTGGTAATCACCCGGATCTCTCGCCGACCCGGTTTCGCGTCGGGCGCCACCGTGACCTCGGCAAAGACCAACTCGGTCTGGGACCGAACGGCAGGCGTGCGTTCATCCTCGTCGAATCGCTTCTGGATCCGGTCGATCAGCCGCTCCTTGGCGGCGTCCTTCTCGGGTGTGGCGGCTTTGTCACCCGAGGGCGGGGCTTTGGGCTGCTCCAGTTTCGTGCGGCACTTGATGCAGGTGGTGGCTTCGAACGCATTGGCGGCGCCGCATCCCGGACAGGTTAGGGAACGGACGGCCTCTGTTCCCGCCTCCGGGCCGATGGGGGCGGGAAACTCGAACGAGGCCATCTTGGCGCTCAGTTCGTCGCTGATCGGCGTTTCCTTCTTCCACAACTCGCTCAGTTGTTGGTTGAGAAACGACATCTCTTGGTTGTCCAAGACCCGGTAGTAGTCCACCAGTCGGACGCTAACCCCTTCCCCGGTCACGGCCAGATCCGAAATATGAACGAGCCCCTGTCCACCCAGCCGTATCGGGAAGGTGGCGCCCTGTTGGCCGCCGGCGGGATAGACGTAACCGACGTACTGGTTCTGGGCGTGAGCTGCGGGCGCGACGGACAAAAGCAGGGCCAAGCCGAGAATGGGGAGGCGGAGGGGGGTCATCGGGGAGGGCGGAGTTTGGAGTTTGGAGTTAGCATCAAGTCTTGGAACGATTTTGCCGGTTCTAACTTCTCACATCAGCTCCTCCAACATCCCTGCCGATTTCATGCCTTCATTTTCGGTGTCCAACACGTAGGCATCCAGCCCCCAGGGATGGGGCAGCTTGGCCGAGGCATCGATGCCCGCCAGGAGATACATGCTGCCCAGCAGGTCCGCCGGATAGACGGGTCGTTCCTTGACTTGTTCCCCTTTTTCGTCGGAGGAGCCGACGAGGCGGCCGCCTTGGAATCCCCCGCCGGCGACCAGCACGGTAAAGACCGAGCCATGATGATGGCGACCCCCGTTCCACGGGGGCTCCCAGGAGATCTTCGGCGTCCGGCCAAACTCGCCCGTACACCAAACCAGCGTGCTGTCGAGCAACCGCTTCTCGTTCAAATCCGCGAGCAGCGTTGCCAGCCCCTGGTCCAACATCGGACACTGTGACCGCATGGTCGCGAAGTGGCCGGCGTGGGTGTCCCAGCCACCGGGGAAGCTGATCGTGACGTAGGGGACCCCGGCCTCGACGAGGCGGCGCGCCGCCAGGCATTCCTGCCCGAACGTGTGGCGGCCGTAGCGATTCCGTAGCTCGGTGGGTTCGTTGTCGAGGTTGAACACTTCCTTGCCGCTGCCCAGGATCAACCCGTAGGCTCGCTGCCTGGCCTCTTCGGCGGCCGCCATCTCCGGGGCCTCGGCCAGACCGTAACCCAGAAGATTGACCTTATCGGCCAATTCCCGGCGGGCCGCTTGGCGGCCGTCGTTGATTTCCCGGTTGACGATCCCCTGCACCTCGAAGCGCGGCGCATTGGGATCGCCGCCCGTGGCGAAGGGTTTGTACGCGGGGCCCAGGAAGCCCTCCTCGGAAAACCGCCCGGCGGCCTCGAGCATGACGACATAGGGAGGGATTAGCCCTTTGTACTGGTCCTTTTTGAAGAAGGTAAATATAGCGCCGACACTCGGGTAGGCCAACCGCCCGCCCGGTAGGTGGCCGGTTTGCATCAGGTAGGCGGCGGTCTCGTGGCCGTTATTGCCATGGGTCATGCTGCGGACCAAGGAGAACTTATCGGTCTGCTGGGCCAGTTTGGGGAACAGCGAGCCCAGTTGGATCCCATTCACGTTGGTGGGGATGACCTTGTCGAACTCACCCATGAAATCATAGCCCGCCGCGGGCTTCGGATCCCAGGTGTCATTATGGGACATGCCCCCCCACAAGAAGATCTGGATGACGGACTTGGCTTGGACCTTCTTGGCCTTGGCCTTGGTTTTGGCGGCGGCATCCCGGGCGGCCTTCTCTTCGGCGGCTTTTTGGTCGGGCGTCTTGTCGGCCGCGGCGGCGAGCACCTGGGAACTCACACTGCCGGCCGCGAGCGCGCCCGCCACGCCCAGCGCGCCGCGGCGCAAGGCCTCGCGCCGAGTCACTTGCACCGAGTCTTCTTGATGGTTATCTTTTCGCATAGTTTGTTTCCTTTCACCTTGAGGTCCTGGACACGAATTCTCGTTAATCTGGATTTCACATGCTGTTTCGCTCCATTTGTCGCTCTCAATGCCGCAGAAGAAACTCGGGGCTGTTGACTAACGCCCAGGCAAGATCGGTCCAGGTGTCGTTTCCTTTGGTCGCTCCGCTCCGGGTAAATTCCTCGGCCGCCCGCGCGTCCGCCTCGGTCGGAAACCGCGAGAGGATGGTCAGGTAAAGCCGCTCGGCAATTTCATTCGGTTTGCCGCCTTGGGCGAGCAGGGCGGCGAGTTTCGGGCCGCTCTGGAGCTTGCCCTGGAGCGTGGCCGAATTCAGCGTGTGGAGCCACTGGGTCGAGGCTAGCTCGTTGACGCGCTCGGTTTCCATCCCCGTCGAGCGCGAGGACCGTCCGAACAACGTCAGGAAGGAGCTGGTGACGCTGCCGTCGGCCAGGGCCACCGCCGACATGTCGCGGGGTATGTACGTGAACGGCTCCGGCACCGCGCTGGTGTAGAGGTCGGAACTGCCGGTGATTTCGTTCAGCGCGTCGATGAGGACCTCGGCCTCCACGCGCCGCAACAGGTAGCTGGCGAAGTTGGCCCTGGCCTCGGGCGCTTTGACCCTCGGCACCGAAGAGAACTGATAAGTGGTCGAGGTGAAGATCAGCCGCTTGAGATGCTTGAGATCATAGCGGCTGGAAACCAACTCCTGCTCCAGGTAGGCCAGGAGCTCCGGGTTGCTCGGCAGGTTGTCCGGCCGCAGGTCGTCCGGCTCGTGGATGATGCCGCGTCCAATCGCCCAGGCCCAAGTACGGTTGGCGATGGCGCGCGCGAACCAGGGGTTGTCCGGCCGAATCAGCCAATCGGCAAAGGCCTCGCGCGGATCGCGGTTCGGCGGAATCGTGATTTTGGATCCGTCCGGCAAGACCGCGGTCAGGGGCCCGTTTTCGCTCAGCGGCTCGGCCAAGGCCTGCGGGATCTCGTTGGAGACCTTCACCGCCTTCTCCAGGGCGTCGGTTCCCGGCGCGGTATCGCCGGGCACGGAGGTCGAGTGGAGGGGATCCCAGAAGACGATCTCCTCTTTCCACTCGCTGGTGGGCTTGTAGCCGACCTGCGAGAAGAACACCGCCAGGCCGGCGCGACGGTCGGCGGGCCAGATATGGACCCGCGTGCCCATGAACGCCAGGGCCGCCACCGCCGCGATACCCTCAGGAGTCCGGTTTTGGATCGCGCGGTAGAAATTGACCGGGCCGACGCGGAAATTGCTGCCGCTGGAGGTGAGCATTTCCCGGGCGAACTGGTCGTAGGGCTTATTCTGGGCGATCGATTCCCACACCCAGCGGTGGTAGGCCTGCGCCGCGTTGGGCCAAATCTTGACGGGGAACTCGGCCTTGATTCTCAGGATATCACTCCATTTCATCGCCCAGTAATCGGCGTGCTCCGGGCGGTCGAGCAGCCGACCGATCAGGGTAACACGCTTATTCTGGTCGCGGTCCTGGATGAAGTTCCTGGCCTCCTCGGCCGATGGCAGCCGGCCGGTCAGGTCCAAACAGGCGCGACGGATAAACACCGCGTCCGAGCAGAGGACCGGCTCGATACCCAACGACTTCAACTTCCCGAACACGATCTCATCAATCCGGTTCGCCGGCTTCGGCGGATCAGGGCTCTCGGTAACGCTGGCCACCTGCCGGGCGGCGACCAATCGGTAGAGCGCCGCCTTGGCCTGCTCGGCCGCGGTGCGCTGGTGGTCGGCCCCGTCGCGGGCCGCCAGGTACGCCGCTCGCGTCTTTTCCGCTTCCGCCTTCAACGGAACCGCCGCGGCTTCCGCTTGCTGGGCGGCTTGTTCGTCGGCCTCATGGGTTTGTTTGGACGCGGCGATCCGCTTTCTGAGACTCTCGAGAGCCTCCTCAGCCGACCGCTTCCGCCCTTGGGTCCGTTCCAAGGTCTGCGCGGCCTCGTTAGCCCGAATCGCCGCTTGCTCCAGTGCCTTGGCCTTGGGGTCCAGAACGGCCTTGGCCTCATTGGCTGTTTTGCGTTTAGCGGCCGCTTGCGCTGAGGCCTCCTGGTTCGCCGTATCGAGCCGGAGGACGTCCTTGGCCGCCTCCTGGGCTGCCTGATTCGCGGCCGTGGCGGCGGCCACCTGGCCTTTGACATTCGCCAGGGCCATGTCGGCAGCCTTTTTTTGTGCCTCGGCTTCGGCCAGCTTTTGCGCGGCGGTGTTGGCCTGGGCCTGCGCCGTCGGCTCGCTCTGCTGGCCTTGAGCCAGGGCGGCCTGGGCGGCGTCGGCCGCTTTGCGCCGGGTGGCCACCTCGTCCGCGGCCTTGCTCTTCTCCTCCGGGGATTTCGCTGGATCCGCGGAAATCGCCTTGGCCGCAGTCTCCGCCGCCTGGGCGGCCTGCTCAGCGGATTGAGAAGCGGTGCCCGCGGCGGCCACCTGGCCTTTGACATTCGCCAGGGCCGTGACGGCGGCCTTCTTTTGCGCCTCGGCTTCGGCCAGCTTTTGCGCGGCGGCATTGGCCTGGGCCTGAGCCGGCGGTTCGCTCTGCTGGGCTTGAGCCAAGGCTGACGCGGCTGCCACCGCCGCTTTCCGTTTGGCGGCGGCTTGCGCCACCGCCTGCGTCTTCTCGTCGACCGCTTTCGCCGCGGCTTGGGCGGCTTGTTCGGCCGCCTCGGAGGCCGCCGTGGCGGTGGCGACCTGGTTTCTGGCGGTCGCCAAGGTGGCGTCAGCCAACTTCTTCTGCGCCGCCGCCCGCGCCAACTTCTGGGCCGCGGCATCGGCCAACTTCTGGGGGGGTTGCTGGGCTGCCTGCAATTGAGCCAAGGCCGCCTTGGCGGCTTCGGCCGCTTTGCGCTTCGCGGCCGCATCGGCGGTGGCCTGCTGCTTGTCCGCCTCGAGGGCCGTTTTGGCGTTGGCTTCAGCCGCCAAGGCCGCTTGATCGGCGGCCTGGTGCGCGGCGGTGGCGGTGGCAACCTTGTTCTTGGCGGGCGCCAGGGCGTCCTCGGCCGCCTTCTTTTGCGCCTCGGCCTCGGCCAGCTTCGCCGGGGTGGCGTTGGCCTGAGCCGTCGCTTGCTGCTCGTTCTGCTGTGCCCGGACCAGATTCGCCTTGGCGGTGTCCGCCGATCGGCGCAGGGTGACGGCCTGGGCGCTAGCCTTCTTGAGATCGTCATCAAGCTTGTTGGCCGCCTCGGAAGCGATCCTCGCTGCGACCTCGGCCTCCTTGGCCGCCTTTTCGGCCGCATCGTACGCCTGCTGCACGGGGAGCGCGGCAGCCTTGGCGTCGGCCAGCGCCTTATCCAAGGGGGGCTTGGCGTCGGTGGCCTTGGTCAGAGCGTCGGTAACAACGGGCACGTTGTCCTCGGCCTGCTTCAACTCTTTGGCGCCCGAGTCACCTGCCAAATTCCTCGCCTCGGTGGCCTGCTGTCGCTTCGTGTCGGCCGTTTTGCTCGCGTCCGCGTAGGCCTTGTCGGCCTGTTGCATGGTGGCCCGTAATGGGCCGAGTGCCGCTTCCGCCTCCTTGGCCGCCTTCTCGGCCGCCGCGTAGTCGACCGCGGACTTAACTTGATTAGCCAAGGCGCGCTTGTCGTCAGCGATGTTCTTGCCTGCGAGGTAAGCCACCCGCGCCTTTTCTGCTTCCGCCTGGAAGGGAGCCACCGCGGCTTCCGCGTCCTTGGCTGCTTTGTCGTCCGCCTCGTGTGTCTGTTTGGCCGCGGCGATCCGCTGCTTGAGGTGCTCCAGGGTCTCTTCCGCCGACTGCTTTCGCGCGGCGGCTTCGGCCAACTTCTGCGCGGCGGCAGTGGCTTGGTTCTGCGCTTCCTGCTGCTTCTGCTGCGCCTGGGCCAGCGTGGCCTTGGCCGCCTCGGCGGCCGTGCGCTTGGCGGCGGCTTGCGCCGCGGCCTGCTGACTTGCCTGGTCGAGCCGAATCAGATCCTTGGCCGCTTCCTGGGCCGTCTGGTTCGCGGTGGTGGCAGCGGTCACCTGATTCTGAGCGGCGGTCAGGGCTTGATCCGCCGATTTCTTTTGCGTCTCAGCGTCCGTCAACTTCTGCGCCGCGTCCGTGGCCAGAGCCTGGGCATGCTGCTCGTTTTGCCGCACTTGGGCCAGGGTGGCCGCGGCCTCAACCGCGGCTTTGCGCTGGCCCGCAGCCGCGTCCGCCGCCAGCTTCTTTTCGGTGGCCGGCTTGGCTGCATCCGCGGCCATCTGCTTGGAACGGGCCTCGACCTCCTGGGCCGCCTGCTCGGCGGCCTGACTCTGGGTGGCGGCCTCGGCGGCCTGGTTCTTCACGTTGGCCAGGACCTCATCCACGAGTTTCTTGTGAGCCGTCGCTTCCGTCGACCTTCGCGCCACGGCGCCCGCCCGAGTTTGGGCCTGCTGCTCGCGTTGCCGTGCTTCGGCCAGAGCGGCCGCGGCCGCGCCGGCCGCTGCGCGTTTGGCGGCGGCTTGGGCTGCCGCCTGTTTCCTTTCCTCCACTAACTTGGCGGCCTCCCGGGCTGCCTGCTCGGCTGCCGCCGCCGCCGTGGTGGCCGCAGCCACTTTATTTCTGGCGTTGACCAGGGCATCTTCGGCCGGTTTCATCGCCGCCGCGGTTTCGGCCAACTTCCGCCTTGCGGCCGCGGCCGGATCCGGCGCCGCTGGCTCGCCCCGCTTATAAGCCTCCGCCGCATCGGTCAGCGCTTTCACCACGGCGTTGGCTTGGGCCTGGGCTTGTTCCTCGCCTTGCCGCGCTTGGGCCAGAGCGGTCGCGGCATCAGCAACCGCTTTGCGTTTGGCTTCGGCCGCGGCGGTCGCGTTGGCGGCCTCGGCCTCGAGTTGGTTGGCCGCAGCCGCGGCGGCCTTCGCCGCGAGTTCGGCCTCCTGAGCCGCCTTTTCGGCCACGGCGTACGTTTGCTCCCAAGGGAGCGTGGCAGCTTTCGCGTCGGCCCATACCTTGTCCGTGGCGGCCCTGGTGCTGGTCGCGTCGGTCACGGCCTTGATGGCCGCGGGCACGTTGGTCTCGGCCTGTTGCAACTCTCTGACCCCCGGTTCGCCCGCCAGATTCTTCGCGTCCGTGGCCTGCTGTCGTTTCGCGTTGGCCGTTTTGATCGCGTTGGCGACGCCCGCCTCGGCCTGCTGCAAGATGGCCCGCAGCACGGCCGCCGCCGCATCGGCCTCTTTGGCCGCCTTCTCGGCCGCCGGGTAGCCGGGGTCCGGCGTGGCCTCAGCCCCCGCCGAAAGCCAGCCCGAGGAGGCCAGCACCAGCCAGAGCAGCGGAAGCACCTTGGTTATCGTCCGGGGCCGCCTCGCACCAGGGCTGGAGTGCAATACAGCTCTGCTGACCTCCCCGGGAGACGGGCGTCTTCCGGGAAACCAACGTGCATCAAGCGCTATACGTCCTACGCAACGCAGACGGGAGAAAGACCATCGTGGGCTGCCGCAAATCATCGGCCCTTATCCTACACACCTTGTCAACCATCTCGCAATGGTTTAGAAAAATACCAGCGCTGGGCCAGCGTAGCGTCGCCGTTGCAGGGCGCCATCGCGTTTCCGGGCGCACGCCCCGGGCGGCTTCCGGTTTGCGGAATTCCTGGGCTTAATCGACTTCGTGGTGCTGGTCCCTGACGGGGATTTCTCTTCGCACACTGAACCTCATTATCGGTGCCCACCATGCCCTCCGCCAGATCCTCCACCGTGTGCCCCACCAAATCCCCCACTTGATCCTCCGCCAGCATGACCTCCCGCAACGCCCCCATGAAAACCTCCGCCTGTGCTCCCACGGTATCCGCCGTACCCCGCAGCGTAGCCACGATTTCCACGGTATCCTCCAGCGTAGCCGCGATATCCGCTGTATCCTCGATAAGCCCCATAGCCCCGGTATCCACCGTGGTATCCGCCCCATCCGTAGGGACGGCCAATGCCGAATCCCAGCCCACCATATATCCATGTCCCGCCAATCCATAGGCCGCTATCTCCCCAGTACCCCGGATTCCAGTAATAGTCGGGACCTGGGGATGACGGGATTAGCTCCGGCGCGTCGTAAGTTGGAACCGGCGCGTATTCTGGCGCGGCCGTCTGTGGTGGGATATAGGCTTGAGCTGGCGAAGATGGCGCCGGCGGTGGTGTTTGTGGTGCGTATGCCTGTGCCCCGGCATGCACTTGCCGGTCGTGGTTCAGCATGGCCGTGATGATTTGGTGCTGCACCCCCTCTGCATTGAGCAACAGGATGTCTTCGGCCGATAGGTGGAAGGCTGCCGGCGCTGCATCCACGTAGGCGGTGGTCACCTGTTCAGAGATCCCGGACTTGGAAAGCTTCAGCACTTCTCCCGCACCAGGCGAGAGAGCTGCGTTGGCACTGGAGAGGGTCAGCGTTACAGCTATCAGATATCCGATCCCGTTTTGTTTCATAAATGTCTTTCTTGGGGCGGAGATTTGGCCTTTCTCCGGTGACCCTCCAACACCAATCAATCCCGACTCCTTAGACGCTTCGAGGAGCGACATTGTTCACCCTTCGTGACACTCGACCGTTGCTATCATCCCATCTCAGCAGGTCGAGGAGGACTCCTAGGACCGGTATTCCCAGGTTGAAGTTCGCAGCAGGTCAAACCAGCCTGTTGACACTCGCAGTCTCATGGATTATTGCTTCGATGGCATGCGCATCGACGAAAAGCACGATCGCCGTGGCCCGGGTGGGGTTCGAATGGACGACGCGGCAAGCAAGCTCTTCTCAGTAGCTTCTAATATTTACGAAAAGGGGTTCATATGAGCTGGGACGGACTATTTGACAGCAAAAGCAACATGTCCAAAAGGGCTAAGCAGCCCAATCACAACAATGGTGGGAACTACTGCGGTCAGTTTAAATCCACGAACACGCGCGATCCCAGTATACCCAAGGAAGCCGACATTTACACCATACCCACGGCGCTGCACCACGTCACTGACTGGGCCCTGCTCCGCAACGTGTGGAATCGGATGGTGTTGGACAAACATTGGGGAACCATTTGTTGTTGGTTGTATGCGGTTGGGTTCGATGTTAATAACGTTTATAAGGAGCAAGGCGAGAAAGATCGCGTGCAATCGCCAGCGGCTATCGTAGGGGCGATCATGCGTAAAGAAGAGGTGCAGCTCGTAGCCGACGTGAGTGAAATTCATGAACGCATCACCTGGTCAACGTGGAACCTCGTCGAAGGGCCAAAGGAAGATATACGTAGCGACGACCTGGGAAACTTTCACGATATCTTTTCGAATGTAAATGGCCTGACGCAAACGGAAAGAGCGCGTTTGCAACAAACGGATGTCGTGTACACAATTATGAGCGGTCTCAACCTGAAGAAGGAGGTCGCCAAACTCAAGGCCCTTGAACTGAGCAAGGCTCTCCTGGCCGTGGATCGCAACGCGACCATTATCAAGCTAAGGTCCACGATGTGGACAAAGGCGCCGACCGGGGCGAAGAAATGCTGGAGTAAGAATGTTGTTCACTAACAACATTCCTTTGAGATAGGTCACTGTTGGTGTGTGATCAGTCGCCACCGAAGCGGCATACTTTGTCGTTCTGCTTGACAGGGATGGGACACCAGCACTCCCGCAAGGCCGGTTCGTCATCGACCTTCACCAGGCATCACTTCCTTTTCTGTTCCACTCTAACCAAAATAACGTGATACACTCAATTGTTGGCCAATGAAACTCGCGGTCCGATTCCAAGAAAGCCCGCCACGAGCCACAAACCGAAAACCTAGATAATTCGACACGAATCGTGTCGGAAAGTGTCGGAAATTCTACTGGGGTTTTGAAAACCGCCACCAAGCCATGGTGTGACGGAAAACGACCACCGCCACTGTCGATGGGATCGCAATCGTGCCGCTGCCTCGCCGCGGGGTGTGATTAACCGCTCCGCCACCCCGCGCCCGCCCGGGCCTGCTCTCAAAGCAGCACCAATTGCTGCTCGTTGGCCTCGCGAAGGCTGGCCGCCCCAAGGCCCAGCAACCGCAGTGGGCGCGACACTAGTTTCTCCCGGCCCAGCAGAAAGCAGCCCAGCCTGAAGATGTCGCCGGGATCGCTGATCGGGACCTCGGCCGAAATTTGCCGCGTCAGGGTGGTGAAATCGCCATACCGGACCTTCACCTGGACGGTGTGGGCGGCGATCCGCGGTTCGACGTCGACAGCCACCCGAACGAGGTCCAGTTGTCACCTCATGAAGGCGACGTTGAGAAGCGTGGCGATTACGCAAGCTTGAGCGGCCAGCGTCGTCGCGTCACGAGGGTCAATGCCCCGACGACTAGGTCAAAACCGCTTCCATCCCGTGGGAGCTCTGTCCTCGGTGCTGCCTTCAATGCGATAGCTCGGGAGCGACCACCGGGTGTGCTGGTTCGTGCTGACCGAACCATAGCCCGATTCGTTCCAGAGATAAAAGCTGGTGAGGTGGTCGGCCGAGTCGTAGATCAGGGAGGTGAAGCTTTCATGCCCCTTTTCCACAGGCGTAATGGTGAATCGCCATTCCCACATCGTGCGCTCCGGGACCGTGACCTTGAAGTGTTCGTTCGTTCCTGCCGGAAGGTGCACCTCTTTGCCCCGCTCCACGGTGAGGGTGTAATCGCAATTGCGCTCCCATTTGAAGGGGACGGTATTCGGCTTCTCCACTCCGTACTCGATCAGGATCAAGTCCTTCGACCAGTCGGTCTCTTTGTAGTCTTTCGAACCGCCACCCCGGTTCACGAGGCCACCCCAGTTCGCCTTCTCCGTGCCCCCGGTGAACTGGGGGCCTCCGTGCGCCCAGGTTTTGTTGGGAAAATTCACCTGAATCGCAAAGAAGTTCAGACCGGCCGGATCGATTTTCTCAACGATGAGGTGCGCCCAAACGCTCACGATCCTGGCGTCTTTGGGGACACCTTCGAACCGGAGGTGAGTCTGTGAGTTGGTCTCGCCTCCGCCAATCCCCATATCAGGAATAGCGAGCGTGGATGCGACCGCGCTGTATGAGACGGTCAATGTGATCAAGGCAACTGGAAAAGTCTTAAGCATGCCTGGGAAAGCATGGTGTTTGTGGCGGATTTTGGCAACAGGCTTCCGTGTGGTCCTGCAACTCAGCCGTTGCCAGCTTTCCGAACCAGCCGTGCCGCGTGGGTCTGGAGGTACTTCTCCATCGGTTCGACGGCGCTGATCTGTGCGCTGACCCGCCTTTCCCCGAATTGGTTAATGATCCGGTAATGGATGAGGGTCCTGCCCAGCGCGACAACCTCAATGATTGCGGCGTGGGTGGCCCAAACCTGGCCTGGTTCCAATGGCCCGTGGTTTTCCATCAACATCGGAATTCTGACGCCAGAAGGGGTCTCGATCTTCATCCGAGTTGCGAAGCCGCACCTTTGACCCAGGGAGCAGCGGGAATCCGCCGGCCCTCTCCGCTCGCGCACCGGCCGGCACTTTCCGCTTTGCGCCTCGGGTAATCTGCTCTTAACTTCCCGCCTATGGCCGACGTCGCCGACCACCTTCGGAAGAAACTGGGCACCCTGCCGCACAAGCCCGGGATCTACCTGATGCGGGACCGCTTTGGGACGGTGATCTACGTCGGCAAGGCCCGGGATTTGCGCAAGCGGGTGAGCCATTACTTCCAGCCATCCCGCCGCATGGGCTGGGATTTAAAGCTCAAGGCCTTGACCGACGCCATCCACGATTTTGATTTCCATGTGGTCCGCAGCGAGCCGGAGTCGCTCCTGCTCGAAGGCAAGCTGATCAAGGAATTCCATCCGCGCTACAACATCAGCTTTCGCGACGACAAGCAGTTCCTCCTGCTCAAGGTCAACCTCGAGGACCCCATCCCGCGGTTCACCCTCACCCGGCTCAAACAGGACGACGGGGCGCGTTATTTCGGGCCGTTCCCCAACTCCAGCGCCCTGCGCGGCACGCTCGCGCTCGTCCGGCGTCAATATCATCTGCGCGGCTGCCGCCCCCTGACGCCCGGCGAGCGGGATTACAAGCACTGCCTCTACGCCCACCTCAAATACTGCACCGCCCCCTGCATCGGCAACGTCTCGCGCGACGAGTATCTCCAACAAGTCACGGCCGCCGCCGACTTCCTGGCCGGGGAGTGCGACGAGATGCGCACCCAACTCGCCGAGGAGATGAAAAAGGCCTCCGCCGCCCAGGAATACGAGCGCGCCGCCGAACTGCGCGACCTGCTGGCCGACCTGCGCCGCACCACGGAAAAAGTCAATCGCTTCGACCGCGTCCCCTACAGCCTGCCCTTCGCGCTCGATGCGGAACGGGATTTGGCCGAACTGGGCCGCCTCCTGAACCTGGCGGCCCCGCCTCGCCGCATCGAGGGCTTCGACATCTCGAATATCAGCGGCACGTTCAAGGTCGCCTCGCTGGTCAGTTTCCGCGACGGCCGGCCGGACCGCGCCAACTATCGCAAATTCAAAATCAAAACCGTCGAGGGTCAGGACGATTTTGCCTCGGTGGCCGAGGTGGTACGCCGCCGTTACACCCGCCTGCTCAAGGAGGGAGCTGCTCCCTCGCCGGACGACCCCGGACCCGCTGGCCCACCCGAACCGCGCGCACAAACCGACGGCGAGCCAACCGGTTCGCCGACCGATCCGGCCCCACTCGCGGAGACGGAAACCAAGCCGATCCGGCCCAAGCCGGGCCTGCCCGACCTGATCCTGATCGACGGCGGCAAGGGCCAACTCGGGGCGGCGTGTGGCGAGTTGGCAAAGCTGGGTCTCACCCATCTTCCCATCATTGGGCTGGCCAAGGAATTCGAGGAGATTTATCGGCCGGGTGAAAAGGAGCCGCTGCGCCTGCCGGCCGAGAGCGGCGCGCTCAAATTGCTCCAGCGGGTGCGGGACGAGTCCCACCGGCTGGCCAACACCTACAACGCCGAACTACGCCTCAGGAAGATATCGGAGAGCCTGCTCGACGAGTTCCCTGGCATCGGTGAACGCCGCAAGTCGGCCCTGCTCAAGGAGTTCGGCTCGGTCCAGCGCCTGCGCTTGGCGACCGTCGAGCAGATCGCGGAAGTTCCCGGCTTCGGCGGCAAGGCGGCGGCTGAACTCAAGGCCTTCCTGGAGGCACGGAGTTGACGGGGGCGTTTGTGCTCACCAGGTCTCGATCGGCCCCTTGGGCACGGGGATATGCTCGCGGGCGGCGACGCCGGGGGGTTGCATGAAGGACGCCACCATCGGCGGGGGGCGAAACTTGGGCTTCAGTTCGCCCTGGTCGTCGAGAAACTGCTGACGCCAGCGGTGGTAGTTTTCGAGGACGCTCTCAAAATCGGCCAGCGAGGAGATCTGGACGACGTGGCGGATGAACTCGACCGCCGGGCCGAACCGCTTGGCGTACCAGGGGGCGACCTTACGGAACATCCGGCACCCATGCGCTTCGCCAAACACCTCGACCATCAAACCCAGGTGCCGGCGGAGCACGCGCACCCGCTCGTCAAAGGACGGCTCCGGCAACAACTCGCCGGTAGCCAGGTAATGGCCGGTATGGTGGAAGATCCAGGGATTATAAAAGGCCCCGCGGCCGATGCTGACCCCCGCGCAACCGGTTTCCTCGATCAGGTGCTTCGCGGCCTGCGGCGTCGTGACGTCGCCGTTGCCGATGACGGGGATCGACCGCACCGCCTGCACCACGGCCCGGATGCCCGCCAGGTTAATGGTGCCCGAGAAACCCTGCTCGCGCGTGCGTCCGTGGATGAAGACGGCGGCCACGCCCGCCCCTTCCAGCGCCCGCGCCAACTCGGGCGCGGTGAGGTTGTCCTCGTCCCAGCCCAGCCGCATCTTGGCAGTCACGGGGATCTTGACCGCATCGACCATGCCCGCCACGAGGCGGCTGGTCTTGTCCAATTCCGTCATCATGGCCGAGCCGCCGCCGACCCGGCAGACCTTGCGCACCGGGCAACCCATGTTGATGTCCACCGACGCCACGCCGGCCGCGGCCAGCCAGGCAGCCGCGTCGCGCATTTCCTCGGGCACGGAACCGAACAACTGCACCGCCAGTGGTTGGTCGGCCGGGCGGGTTTCTATCAGCTTAAGGGCCGCCCCGCGTTGTTCCAAGAGCGAGCGGGCATTCACGAGGTCGGTCGTGGCCAGCCCCAGACCACCCAACTCGCGCAATACCAATCGGAATGGCAGGTTGGTGTAACCTGCCAGTGGCGAAAGACACAAATTGGAGGGCAATAAGAGCTGTCCGAAACGCATGACCGGGGATCATTATACTCCGACCGGGCGGGCAGGGCGACTGCGAAGTCATAGCGCCGCCTGGCCGAACCTACGGTAGCGCTGACTTCCAGTCGCCAGGAACACCTCGTTTTTCGTGCATCTGGCCGTGGCGCCAGCCATATTCATGCGCATGAAAGAACTGCCTCACACGCATTCGTGCTTTGTCTGCGGTGAATCGAATCCCGTCGGGTTCAATCTCCGGTCGGAAACCGACGGGCAAAAGGTCCGGGCCCGGTTTACCTTTGGCGCGGGCCACGTCGGGTTCAAGCAGACGGTGCATGGCGGGCTTACCGCGACGCTGCTGGACGAGATCATGACCTGGGCGTGCGCGGTGCCTACCCAGCGCTTCGCTTACTGCGCCGAGTTGAACGTCCGTTACCTGCAACCGGTGCGGCCGCACCAACCGGTGGTGGCCACGGCCGAACTGGTCGCCAACCGCCGGGGACGGCTGTTCGAGACCAAGGCGGAGCTGCGCGATGAATCCGGTGCCCTGTTGGCGACGGCTACCGGCAAATACCTGCCCCTCAAGACCACCGAGGCGGCCGGGATGACCACGGATTTTGTGGGCGATACCACGTGGGTGCTCGGGCCCGGATCGAGAGTGGATCGATAGCCCGGGAGAATGGGTGCTTCACCTTACTGGCTGGCCCCGCCCGGTCGCAACGTCGGCGAGGTTCACCAGGTCTTTGTAGGCCTCAGCGAAGGCGTCGAAGTTCACCTGGTCCACGGCGTAGGGAGCCAATTCTTCGATCAACTGCAGCCGACTTACGATTACCGGCAGGTCCGCGAGAGTCGGGTGTTTGGGATCCGAGATTCCATCCTCATTCAAGTCCTCGATGAGGTTCTGGCGTTCATGATCGGAGAGATTAGGGTCGTTGATGGCTTCCACCCAATACATCTCGGCGGCGCGATCCAGACCCACGAAAGAGAGGGCTACCCGGGCCATTTCATCCTGGTCGGGCGGGGCGGCGCGCCCCCCGATCTGGCCCGCGGGTGGCGGCGCGACCGAGGCGCGGAGCTGGGGGGGCACGGGGACGGGAACCGGTGACAAGGTGGGAACAGACTTTGCTGCGGATGAGGACTCGCCGGTTGGGGGAAGTCCAGTCGTCGGGGTCGTCGCCACCTCGGCGACCGTGGGTCGCGTCTGGCGGGCGGGCGCGGAATCAACCGCGACGCTTGGTTTCGCCGGTTGCGATCGCGCGCCTGGCGGCCGATGTTCAAAAGCCACCTTGCCTGCGATGGCACAAAGCACCACGATCGCGCCGAGGATGGCCAGGTTCTGGTTCGCCTTCATATGCAAATTCGCGTGTTCAGTTGTCGCGCCAGGATCGCGTCCCAGCTTCAAACCCATCTTAACCGCACCGGATGACAAGATCATGGCGCTCAGATGACACAATTGTCATCCTGAGCGGGCGCTAGCTCCGCTGGATTCGCTGGAAATCAAACCGGGCGGGCCGCTGGCCCGCCAGGTCCAACTGGACGCGGTAGAAGCCGCCGTCCTTGAGCAACTCGACGCCGGCGAGCGAGGGGCAGAGGCGGACGCGGAAGGGACGCCAGTGACGGCCCTCGTGGAGGGCGTGGGACATCCGCCCCGCCGTGTGGCCGAGGAACCGGAGGGTAGGCATGCCGGCCAGGAGACGGGAGAGGCGGAGGACCAGGTTGGTGTGGAGATGACCCAGGATGGTGTGTTCGATGAGGGAGACCTTGGCGCGCACGGTAGGCTCGCTCAACAAGAAAGGAAGCGCGGTGGGGTCGTGGCAAAAAAGGAGCACGCGCTGATCCGGTTCCAACCCGACAAAGGCCTCACGGATCTCCTCCAGGTGCCGCGCGCGCAACCGTTCCCACTCGGGCCGTTCCTCGGGCAGCATGTCCGTGTGGAACAGTGGCAAGGCCACTAGCGTCGAGGTGACCCCCATCAATCGGTAGCGGCCCAGGTCGAGCCGCCAGAAGGGCCGGAAACCGAGTTCGCCGATGGCGCGGTGAAAGCTGGCCAGGCGCATCCCGCCGCGGTTCCCCGCCAGGTTGATCTTGCCCAACTCGTGGTCGCCGAACGTGATGGTCAGGCGGGGGCCGAACCGGGCCCGAAGCTTGCCCAGGCATTCGGCGGCACTTTGGAATGCGGCATCGTCGCTCAGCCCCACGAACAGGGAATCGCAGGAAAAATCACCATTGGCTACGACGTAATCCATCGGGCCCGCCTGGTCGAGGAAACGGTCCAAGAGGTGGTTTTGCTGGAGCGGTTCCCGCAGCCAGACGTAGCGGCGGTGCAGGCGAATGAGGTGCCGCTTGAGCGGGTTGCGCAACTCGCGGTATTCGTAGTCCCCCCCGCGCGCCTGTTCGGCGGGGCCGGCATAGTGGATATCGCTGAGGATACCCAGCGTGCAGGTGTCAGCCACAGGCGCAAGGAGGGATGAACGCCGCCCAGACTACGGCTTGGGCTTGTAGCCGCGGACAAAATCGATGCACTGTTTGACTTCCGGGAGCGAGTTATCCCAGTGGTACTCGTATTCGATGGAGATGTTGCCGTTGAAACCCTGGGCGTGAAGCTCGTCGAGGATGCCGCTGACATCCGAGGCGCCGGTGCCATAGGGGACATCATGGGCGCCGCCGGTTTTTTCGTTCAGGTCCTTGAGGTGGCTGCTGATGACGCGGCCTTTGAGGAGGCGCAGGCATTCCACCGGTTGGAGGCCCGAGCGCATCCAATGGCCGGTGTCGGCGCAGGAACCGATCCGCGCGTCGCGGTCTTTCACCACCGAAAGCACGTAATTGGGGTCCCACATGCGGTAATTGGGATTACCCGGCTGCTTGGGATGGTCGTGGAAGCCGACCATGACGTCGTATTCCTTGACCAGTTTTTCGATGGTGTCGATCGAGCCTACCGACTCGGTGGTGACGGCGCGCAGGCCCATGGCCTTGGCAAACTCGAACACCTTGCGAGCCTGGGCCTCGTCCTTCGGCACGTCCACCACCCCGTAATTGACGGCGGTGATCTTCTCCGCGGCGAGTTTGGCCTTCACCTTTTCGATGGTGGCCGCCGAGGCGTTATGATCCCAGGACACGTTGGGTTCTTCCTTGCTGAGCCGCTGGCCGGGGTAGAACTCGATGACCTTGCCGCCCGCCTGGGCGGTCTTCTCGATGGCCTCGAAAACGGTGAAGCGGTTGAAGGTGTAGGCTTGGCAGCCGATGAAGAAATCCCCCGTTTTGCAGGTTTCGGGGATTTTTACCTCCGCCTGAGCCGGGAGCGCGGTCAGCAGCGCGGCCAAAACACCGAACCCGAGGGGGAGGATCTTCTTAGAGAGCGTTATCATAAGATGCATATACCGTAAGTGTATGCACTTTCTACGCGCCCCGGTTGGAGATTGCAAGCAGGAAACCGGAACGGGACATCCCCGCTTCGTGTGTGCGACTTCATCCCGACCAGTTCCAGTTGGCTCACTTTGGTGGAACGATGGTTTGAGGAACTCAACGAGAAAGCGAATCGCCGCGGCAGTTTCGTGAGTGTGCCGGATCTGGAGAAGGCCATTGCCCAGTTCCTGGCGGCTTGGAATGACTGACCCTTTGCCACTGCCTGGGGCGATAAAACCTCGCCCAAATTATCGCCAAAATGTCACTTTCAGGCGAATAACTTGCGATCCAGCAGGCGCTTGATCACGTCGTCCGGAATGGCGCTATCGTGCGGGCCGGTCATCTGGGTCTGTAGGCCATCGAACCACTCGTAGTAGTAGCCCGCGTAGAGGTGGTTGCTGGACTCGCCTTTGTAGATTACGATGTCGCCGATCTGGCCGGTCATGGGACCCCTCACATATGCAGGGCCGACGCGTTTACGTTCCGTTTTGCTCTTGAGGTTGACCAATGCCATGTCGGCTAAGTCCGAATACACCTTGTTGTAGCAGACATCGTAAAACTTCCCCCCGTACTTCACGACCTTGTGGTTGTCCCAGTTGTAGCTCTTGCGGTGGTTGTCCACCGTCAGGGTCATATTGTGTAACAGGCCGAACTCCGGGCCCGGGTGATCGGCAATGAAGCCGACCTTCTCGGCACCGGTGTAACTCACCATTTCAGCCGCCGTAGTGACTTGGCACCCCGCGGGATCCGGCAAATTGAGCAACAACTCGAAGGCCTTGGCCAGGAAGGCGCATTCGCCCTCATGGACGTCACCGTCCAACACCTTGGCGCCGTCCCGTCCGGCTGTCGGCGGAAACCACTTCCAACCAGTGGCCTTGAGTTGATGGCGAAAGTTAACCATCAGCAGCTTCATGTTGTCCTCCGAAATAACGCCCCGGGCCACCAGGTTCCGCGAACTGACTGCCTGCATGACCTTGCCACCGACCGTTTTGGCCAGATCGAGGGCGGAGTAGGTCACGTTGGCCGACGCACCCAACTGGAATTGCTCCAAGTTTGCGTAAATCCCCATGGTTATTGCTCCTAGAATGTATGCTTTGTTGCCGCGCCGCCGGCTAGTGACGACACGCAGATGAGAGAAAGCCGATGCTTCATGCCAGCCATAACAACTAAGTATACCAAGGCGGCCCGACCCCGTCAAACGACATATTCTGAAAGCATATTCTGAAAGCCGCGCCGCGCCCCCCTAATTCGGAAGAAACGATCCGATGAGGAAGACACTAAAAGTGATAGGCCGCGTAGCCGCCTTGGAACAGGTACCCAAAGCAACGGTGGCGTCCATTGTAGCGCTGGGTGAAGGCGCCCTGGAGCCATTTCATGCCGGCCATCAGGTTCACCTCCGCCGTCTCCAGCCGGAGGTGGTAGTGGTTGCCCCGGAGGACGAAGGCAGGCACCCGCCAGCCCGTTTTGCGGCGGGCCTCGCGGATGAGGGCATCCGCGCTCCTATGAGCAACCGGAACAGTTACCCGCGATTGATTGGACATGGACATCCCTTTGGGCAGGAGGTAAGAAAAGGGGGGTGAAGAGGCTCCGCTGGACTTTCGCGTTGGTTCTGCTGGTGGTGGGCGGAAGCGCGGGGTATTGGTGGTGGGCCACCCAGTTGGAGCGCAGCCAGGACGGACCCATTCGGGCGGCGGCGCAGCGATACGGGGTCGAGCCGGCCCTGGTCAAGGCGGTGGTCTGGCGCGAGAGCCGG
>Ga0316228_1001543_pt1 | contig 23226 bp, 21 predicted proteins | sample TBH18021metaG_FD_206005 | JGI IMG/M metagenome (GOLD analysis project Ga0316228, IMG submission 206005) | Freshwater microbial communities from Trout Bog Lake, Wisconsin, USA - TBH18021 | ecosystem: Environmental > Aquatic > Freshwater > Lake > Hypolimnion/Profundal zone | place: USA: Wisconsin... | reverse complement strand
AAGGTGATGGTTTGGGTGTGTAGATAGTGGCGTGCCAAGTCGTCCATACCATGGCGGGTAGCAACGGCGTTAATCACATAGCTGGCAAGCATGGTATCCATTGCCCAATTGCTTGGCTCGTTGATTAAGTTGATATCGTAATTTGCCAAAATATGCGCGTCGTATTTTAAGTGCTGACCGATTTTGCCGATTTGTGGATTTTGCAAAATCGGTTTTAACTGCGCTAAAACATCGTCGCGGGCAAGTTGTTCAATCCGATTGCCCATCTCATCAACGTGGGCAACAGGTACATAATAGGCTTCATGCGATTGCAGCGCGAACGACAATCCGACCAGCTCGGCATGTTGCCAATTCACATCGGTGGTTTCGGTATCAATGACAAAATGCTTTGATGTGCCAAGGCGCTGGATTAACGTATCAAAATCGGCTTGGCTGGTGACAGTGTGCCACTGCTTGTTGGCCGTATTTTTGCTATCTTGGCTAGTCTTAATCGTTTCCACCACAGCATTTTGAGCAGACTCAGCGGCTTTAAAATTGCCGTTATTGGACGGGTGAAACGGATGATTGAGCGACGCTATTTCACTTTTAAACTCCAGTTCGGTAAAAATTGCGCGTTTTTCTGCTATGTTAAAACTTGGGTCAGTCGGTAGTCGCAACGTCTCCCAGTCAGGCACGATATCAAGGTCGGTGATGATGGTCGCCAAGCGTTTATCGAGCGCAATGCTGTCGGTGCTTTGCAAAAAGGTTTGTTGTTGCTTGCCTTTTAACTGGTCGACATTGGCAAGGATATTGTCAATGCTGTCGTATTGCTCAAGCAGTTTTTGCGCGGTTTTTGCGCCGATGCCTGCGACACCTTTGATACCATCCGATGCGTCGCCCATGAGGGTGAGATAGTCGATGATTTGACGCGGCTCAACGCCAAATTTTTCTTTGACCCCTGCGATGTCATAGCGTTTGTCATCAAAGCTGTTTTCCACGATGACGCAGGGATTGACCAGTTGGCACATATCTTTGTCGCCTGTGGAGATGATGACATGATGACCTTCTAGGCAAGCACGGTGGGCGAGTGTGCCGATGATATCGTCAGCTTCTACACCTTCAATGGCGAGTAGCGGTATGCCCATCGCTTGTATCATCTTGTGAATGTAAGGGATTTGCTCGGCAAGTTCGGCGGGCATTTCTGGGCGGTCGCCTTTATAAATGGGGGACAGCTTGTGGCGAAAGGTGGGCGCTTTGGTATCGAATGCCACCGCCATGTGCGTCGGGCGGTATTTTTCCATCAGTTTTTTGAGGGCGTTGAGCGTGCCGCGGATGGAGTTGGTGTGCAAGCCTTGGGCGGTTTGCATGGTGACAGGCAAGGCGTGAAAATTGCGGAACATATAATACGAGCCGTCCACCAAGATAAACGGCGGCTTGTCGGTGTTGATGTGATCGGTATCAAGTAAGGCAGTTGCAGTCATAGGATTACTTATCTTTATGTTGTTAAAATATGGTGTCAAAATAGAGGACAGTGTCAAAATACAGGAAAAAATTTTATATTATCCGCGTATTATACTGGCTTTTTGCGGCTAATCGTTAAGCATTTCAAACTCATTCATTAGCCGAAGGTGGATAGATTTTGGCGGGTGGTCATGGCGGCAACTTTGCAAAAATTCCACCAATAGCCGATAGCCAATGTGCTACAATTTTTTAGCAATTTTAGGCGTTTTACCAATTTTTAGGCACAACCAATTTTTAGGCACAACCAATTTTAGGCACAACCAATTTCTAGGCACGAAAGGGAATTTTATGGGCAATACCTATTACACACTGCTTGACCGTATCACGACCGATGATATCACCACATCAAACTACCGCTGCAATATCCACTGCCAAGGCGCATGGAATGACAACGAACAACACATGGCGGCAGCAACAGGACTGTTGGCTTATGAGCTTGAACAATTTAAACCGCGCAGTGACATGCGTATCGGGCGCATCAGTCTGGATATTTTTGGGCTGATTCATTTTGGCGATGTTAGCGTGACTACCCACATCATCCGTCCGGGTCGCACTATCGAACTGGTCGAAACCACAATGGCAGCCAATGGCAAAACCTGTATCGTTGCCCGCGCGTGGCGTATGCAAACCAGCGATACAGCAGAGATTGCTGGGCTTGAAGATGAGCGAATCGGTCATCCAGAAAGCTACCCGAACTGGGACGGCATGAAGCATTGGGGCGGTGGCTATATCGACAGTATTTATCTTAAAGCCGACCCCGACAACCGCCAAGGCGATGGCATCGTGTGGATCAATACCGATATCGACTTGGTCGAAGAAAATGGCGAAGTACAGCCCACATCCGACTTTGTGCATTTGATGGGCATGGTCGATACCGCCAATGGCGTGGTACCGCGTATTCACCAACCCAATACCATTGAATGGTTTTTCCCCAATTTAGATTTGCAAATCCATCTGCATCGCATGCCTGTTGGGCGTTGGCTAGGACTTGAGACCGTGCAACAATTTGGGGGCGATGGCGTGGGTCTGACCAGTAGCGTGCTGCATGACGCACACGGCGCGTTTGGTCGTAGCGAGCAAATTTTAACCATTCGAAAAGCCTAAAAAACTATCAGGAGCAGCAGTCATGGAAGATAACAACACACTAACTGAACACTCGGTCAACGACGCCGAATTTTGGCAAAAACGCTATGATGATGGCTATACTGGGTGGGACATCGGTAAAATCTCGCCACCCCTGCAAGCCTATATCGAGCATTTACTCGATAGCGGGGTGAGTAAATCGGTTCAGATTTTAATCCCTGGGGCGGGCAACGCCTATGAAGCAGGCTATCTTCATGAACAAGGTTTTAACCATGTTTATGTGGTGGATTTTGCCAAGCTGCCTTTGGATAATTTTGCCAAGCGCTATCCCAGTTTTCCCAAAACGCACTTGCTACAAGCGGATTTTTTTGGCTTAGACCCTGCGCAGTATCAGTTTGATTATATTATTGAGCAGACGTTTTTTTGCGCGATTGACCCTAGTAGACGTAGCGATTATGCCAAGCAAATGCAAAAGCTCCTCAAACCCACGGGTAAATTGGTGGGCGTGTTGCTAGATAAGCATTTTGAAAGCAATCCACCGTTTGGTGGCGATAAGCAAGAATATGAAACATTGTTCCAGCAGTTTTTCACCATTGATACATTGGCGCCTTGCTATAATTCAATTAAGCCCAGACAGGGTAGCGAATTATTTTTTATCCTGAGCCAAAAAAAGTAGAGAACGCACGTGTCTTCTAAGGGTTATATTACTAATCGTTAAACTACTACTCATTACCTTACCATTTCTTTGACGATGAAGCAGGTGGGAAAGAAGCAATGTTTTGAATCGCGGGAAATTAATGGCTTTGAGCACCTCTTGACCTGAGCGCGCGCCACTGCCCAAGAAAATCCGCAGCTAGTGGCATGGCGTTGATGATAAAAAAATCTGCCAAGACATAATGAATTAAATTTTTAATAGTATGCCAATAATCTATATTGGCTTTTCAGATTAACGCCATAATATCCATGATGGAAAAAGGATAATATAACGTCTTGTTAGCGGTGACTAGCACAGGTATTTTATCAGCAAATTTCAGCATCTCTTGTTCTGGTAACTCGGCAATATCAATCGACTGCCAACGTATATCGGCAACAGCTTGTGCTTGACGCAATAAGCTTTCAGCGATTTCACACAGATGACAGCCCACTGTGCCGTATAATCGCCAAGTAGTAGGGTCAACCATCATGTGATCGTGCGGATTTGTCATGTTTTGCGTGTCGAGGTCGGACATATTCTGCCTTAGCATATAGCCAAAAATGCCATAATACGTTATATTTTTAGCTTAAGCCATCGCTGCTTTTGCCCCCGCCGCTAGGAATACATCGTGCCTAAATCCAAACCAACTACCAAAAAACCTGCTACCAAAATGTCGTTAAAGCCCAAAGCTGTCAACACAGCTTTACCACCCACCAACCGCGGTATCGGGTTTGGCGGCTGGTTTAAGCGTATTTTGCTCATTGTTATTGCCTGCTTTGTTGCGTTTCATGTAATAGTTGCCGCCTTATTGGTTGTCTGGAAAACCCAGCCTATCAACAACAGTATGTTCATGATACTGTATCGCTTGGGCAATTTTGCCCCTGTCAGTCAGACGTGGGTGGATGATAATCAAATTTCGGTGAATGTAAAACGCGCGGCGATTGCCAGCGAAGATGCCAACTTTGTCAATCACGCTGGCTTTGATGTGCAGGGCATTGAGAATGCGATTAAGAAAAATGAAAAAGCGGGCGCTATCAGCGCAGGCGGCTCAACCATTAGCCAACAGCTTGCCAAGAATTTATTTTTATACCCCAACCGCTCGTATTTTCGCAAAGGTGAAGAAGCATTAATTACCTTGATGATTGAAAATATGTGGACCAAAGAGCGGATTTTGCTTGCTTATCTCAATGTCGCAGAGTTTGGCAAAGGCGTGTATGGCATTGAAGCAGCCGCTCAGCACTACTACCACAAGTCGGCAGCGCATTTGACCAAGCGACAAGCCGCATCTTTGATTGCCATGTTACCTAATCCCAAATATTTTGAAGACAACCGTAACGACCGCCGCCTGCTTAACAAAACTCAAATTATTTTACGGCGCATGGGTGCGGCAGATTTGCCCGACACGGAATAGTCAAGAAACTCATGTATCATTACACGCTTATCATTACATTGTTAACTTTACACTGTTAAAAATGCTTGACCATAAAAGGACTGTGCTATGCCAAACACTGCCAAACAAGATAAACCCAGCGAAGAGCATGTATCACCAATCAATCCGATACTAGGCTTTAACAGCATTTGCTACCCAAACGTGTTTGAATACCAACAAAACGATAGCGAGCTGTACTTTAATCGTGAATTGTCACTGTTACAGTTTCATCAGCGGGTACTCGCCCAAGCCACCAATCCCCGCCACCCACTGCTTGAACGACTGTTTTTCTTAATCATTTTTTCATCCAATTTAGATGAATTTTTTGAAATCCGTGTCGCGGGCTTGATGCAAAAAGTACAAATGGGCGATGTGGTGAGCAGTATCGATGGTATGCGCCCCAGTAAGGTTTTGTCATATATCTCTGAAATCGCTCATCATGCGGTGGATGAGCAATACCGTATTTTAAACGATGAAATTCTGCCTGCACTGGCGGAGCAAGACATTCGCTATCTAAAACGTGATGAATTGACCCCAGAGCAAGCCGCATGGGTAAAAAAATACTTTGCCGAACAAGTCGCGCCCGTGCTGACGCCGATTAGTATTGACCCTGCACATCCTTTTCCTAGATTGGTCAATAAAAGCTTGAATTTTATGGTGGGCTTAGAGGGCAAAGATGGCTTTGGTCGAGATATTAACATGGCGATTGTCCCTGCACCCCGAAGCTTACCGCGGGTTATTCGCTTACCCAATGAACTGACAGGCGGTAAAGAACATCACATCATGCTCACCGCAGTGATTCACGGGCATATCGAAGACTTATTCCCTGGCATGACGGTCACTGGCTGCCACCAATTTCGTTTGACCCGTAACGCCGATTTAGATTTATCCGACGATGTCGAAGACTTGGCGAAAGCGTTGGAAGGTGAGTTAGAGAACCGTCGATTTGGTGCCAAAGTGCGCTTAGAAGTGACCACCCATTGCCCACAGCCGATGGTGGATTATCTGCTTGAAGAGTTTGGTTTAAGCCAAGAGCAACTATACCGTGTCAATGGTCCTGTCAATTTGACGCGTTTGTTGTTTGATTTTAAAATCCCAAATTTGCGTTATCAGCCGTTTAATCATGCCATTCCCAAAGCGTTTCGCCGTGATAGCCTGGATAAAAATGAAAATGTGTTCCATGCCATTCGTAAGCAAGATGTGTTGGTGCATCATCCGTTTCATTCGTTTTCACCTGTGGTCAACATTTTGCGCCAAGCCGCCAATGACCCCCGTGTATTAGCCATCAAACAAACCCTTTATCGCTCGGGGACAAACTCTGAAATTGTCCAAGCACTGGCCGAAGCTGCCCGTAAAGGCAAAGAAGTCACTGCCGTGATTGAGCTGCGCGCGCGCTTTGATGAAAAATCCAACATCGAAGTAGCAAACTTTCTGCAGCAGGCTGGGGCAGTGGTGGTGTATGGCATCGTCGGCTACAAGACCCACGCCAAGATGATGCTGATTGTGCGCCGTGAGGAAGATAAAATCCGCCGCTATGTGCATTTGGGCACAGGCAACTACCATGCGGGCAATGCCAAAGCCTATACCGACTATGGTTTATTTACCGCCAATGAAGCCATCACCGAAGATGTGCATAAAATATTTAACGAACTCACAGGCATGGGCAAGCCAGCCAAAGTGCAAAAACTACTGCATGCCCCTTTCACCTTGCATGAAAGACTCATGGGCTTTATTGACAACGAAATTGCCCATGCCAAAGCAGGCAAAGAGGCGCACATCATTATCAAGGTCAATGCGATGACCGAAAAACTACTGATTGACAAGCTATATGAAGCATCGCAAGCAGGCGTTAAAATCAATCTGATTATCCGGTCGATGTGTTGTATTCGTCCGCAATTACCCGGCGTATCTGACAACATCACCGTGCGCTCTATCGTTGGGCGTTTTTTGGAGCACACCCGCGTGTATTATTTTGCCAATGGGCATCAAAATCCCAATGCTAATGGCAAACGTACTTACCGTTTATATTGCGCCAGTGCAGACTGGATGGAACGCAATTTGTTTAGCCGTGTTGAAGTGGCTTTCCCCATTGAAGACCCCATCGTCTTTAAACGCATTATGGAAGATTTGCACAATTATCTCAAAGACAATGTCAATGCATGGGAGCTTGATGCCAAAGGCGCATGGCGAGCGATTACCCCTGGTGAAGGTGAAGCAGCATTCTCGGCACAAGATTATTTATTGACCAAAATCACCAGAAAAAGCTAATGTTGCTAGTCATAGGTTTTGAGTCAATTACACCGCCATCTATATATAGAAGATGGCGGTTTTTTTTGATGAGTGCTGCGCTGACATAAACCCAATGTCCGAAATTTACCGAATAGTAATAAATCCGCCAAAATTTCACACAGCTAAACACTTATCACATAGTGATAACAGCTTGTTACGCGAACACTTATCACAAACTAGCTTTATTTGCTACTATCGAACTTATAAAAGCAAAAGTATGAAAGCGATTGAATTGGCTATTTTTTTATGTAAATTTAATCGCGCTCTATTTAAAAGTCTTTGATTAAAATTTAAAAGTCTTTGATTAAAATCTTTGACTTGAATTGATACTAAAAAATCATAAGGAAAATTACCATGTCACAGAATCAAGCACAAAACCAAGCACAAAATCAATCAAGTAACCAAACCGAGCTTCAAAAAGCCACAGAAAATGTGGATCCCAGTCAATTATCAGAAAACTTGGACAAACAAAATAGTGTGAAAGGTGAGCCACAAGACTTAGACAAAAGTGAAAACACCCCTTTTATTGACGAATCATTGCGTACTGACAACCACTAGAATTTTAATTGTTAAACTTTTGAATACTAAGCGTTTAATCATTAAATTTTGATTGACTAATTTATACAGCTCAACCTACAAAAATAATAACTTATTGAGCGATAACAATTAATTAAAGGAATAAAAAATGCAAAATCAAAATAATGTAGAGATTGTAGATCCAAAAACGGGTGTCGCCGTGACCCCACAAGCCGTTATAGTAGAAGACAGTGTCACCCACCAATCAGGGGATGGTGTCACTACAGGCATGTCACCCTCAATGGAAACGCCTGATATTTTTGATAATACCCCACAAGCGGCGGTAAAAGTCCAATCCGCAGAAGACGTGGAAAATGGCGAATTATCAGATGAAAATGTGGTACGTATTTCCGAGGAAGAGGCGCGGAAATTACAGCAAACTGCCCAAGCCAATCTTAATGCAGAAAATTCACTTCATACCTTATCAGATGGTAGCGTAGATATCGACCGCGATCACTAATTTTCGATATCACTAAGTTAAGTTTAAGCATTGTATTGGGTTGATACCGAAAAAGGAATGACCATGAATTCACCAGAAGCACAAACCAAACACGTTAATTTAGGCGATAAATCCGCCGAGTTTGTTGATCGTCGTGACCAACCGGGACAAGCGTTCGATGATAATGTCAATGAACATACCATTGGCAGGGACGCGGTTGGTAATGAACAGCTAAAAAGCGACACCATTAATGAGCGCAATCTTTATACTACCCCAGAAAATGCCCAAAAACGCACTATCAATCCTGATGGCTCTATTCCAAGCGTTGGTAGTGAGTGAGAATAAGTGGCAGTGAGTCAGTTTAAGAATTAAACTATATTAGCTAACCATCAATACCAATTTGATGGTTAGCTTTTTTTATCGTTACAATCTACAAAAACCTCACGCAATCCAATCTCACGCAATCCAACTGGGTATCCCACTATGAAAGCGTAATTCATCATCGGGTTCATTGATGAGCTGCGCCTCTACTTGACGAAAAAACGCCACCCGCGCATCAATCGGCTCGTCACTGATACTTTGTGCTAATGCCAGATAATCTTCAAAATGACGACTTTCTGATTTTAGCAAATAGCGATAATATTTTGCCAAACGCTCATCCTCAATCACTTGTGACAGTGCCCAAAAACGTTCACACGATCGAGCTTCGATGAAAGCACCAATAATTAAAGTGTCTATCATCGCTTGCGGCTCATAAGTGCGTTTATGTTTGAGCATACCTGCAGCGTAACGACCTGCAGCAATATGTTGCCATGCTTGTCCACGCTCTGCCATCAATCCCATCACTTGCTCATAATGGAGCATTTCTTCTCGAATCAGCTGAGCAAGCTTTAATTGCAGCTCGGTATGCGACATATAGCGAAAAATCAAATTCATCGCGGTGCCTGCGGCTTTTTTTTCACAATTGGCATGATCTTGGATGATAGTCGGCAAATCTGCCATCGCAGCTTTTAGCCATTTATCCGACGTCGTACTACCCAAAAACGCCAAAACAGGGGTGATATCAATGGGCTTTGGCTGATAGACAGAGTTATCGTTATCCAAGTCGATGACGGCTAATTCATCAAAACTGCCGTCCGTTTGTAGTGGGGTATTGATAAGAGCGGAATTTGACAAGGGATTACTCACTTATTGACACGTTAATAAAGTGACATTTTACCAAAAATCAGCGATAAAACCCTTAGCACAAAAATTTATATATAACGATTATTTAAAAAATAAATAGTTTTTATTTCTTTATTTTTATAAATGATGTTCGTATAATCAAATGTGAATTTTTTGCTATTTTAGGTCAAAACATAAGGAAAAATGCCATGTCAGAACGCGTTCAAAAGGGTAGTCTAGCGATTGATACACAGCTTTATGACTTCATTGCCAATGAAGTTACGCCAGTCGTGGGCATCGATAACGAAAAATATTGGCAAGAATTTGAAAAAATTGTCCAAACATTCCAACCTCGTAATAAAGCATTGTTGGCAAAACGTGACGAGATTCAAACCCAAATCGATGACTGGCATGATAAAAACCCCGCTAGCAACGGTCAAATCGACAAAGCCGCTTATACCCAATTTTTAAAAGACATCAACTATATCGTCCCAGAAGGCGATGACTTTTTGGTTGAAACCCAAAACGTCGATGACGAAATCGCCCATATCGCAGGCCCACAGTTAGTGGTACCCGTACGCAATGCCCGTTATGCGCTAAACGCAGCAAATGCGCGTTGGGGCAGTTTATATGATGCGCTATACGGGACTGATGTCATCGATGAAACCAATGGCGCAGAAAAAGGCAAAGGCTACAACCCTGTTCGTGGGGCCGAAGTCGTAAAATACGCCAAAAACTTCTTGGATGCCAACTTTGCCTTAGCGGAGGGTCAATATGCTGACGTCACCGGTTTTAAAGTTGAAGACGGTAAATTAGTGATACTCCAAGGCGACAAAACCACCTCATTAGCCCAGCCAGAAAAATTCGCGGGTTTTCTAGGCGATGCGGCCAATCCAACGGGTATTTTACTAAAAAATAACGGCTTACATGCCGAAATCCAAATTGACCCATCAAGCCATGTGGGTAAAGATGACCCTGCAGGTATCAAAGATGTCTTGATGGAAGCTGCGGTTACCACCATTCAAGACTGTGAAGACTCAGTCGCTGCCGTTGACGCCGAAGAGAAAGTAGAAGTATATCGCAACTGGTTTGGGTTGATGAAAGGCGACCTGAAAGACAGCTTTGAAAAAAATGGCAAACAAACCACCCGTACCATGAACCCCGACCGTGAATACACCGCGCCAGATGGTGGTAAAATCACCTTGCACGGCCGTTCAGTGATGCTGATTCGCAACGTGGGGCATTTGATGACCAACCCCGCGATTTTAGTCGATTTTGACGGCCAACAAGAAGAAATTTATGAAGGTATTATGGATGCGCTAATCACACCACTGTGTAGCCTGCCAGATATCTTGGGTAAAAACAGCTTAAGCAATTCACGTACAGGTTCAATGTATATCGTAAAACCAAAAATGCATGGCCCTGAAGAAGTACAATTTACAGTTGACTTGTTTGCCGCGGTTGAAAAAGCGTTAGACCTACCCGAGAATACCTTAAAAGTCGGTATCATGGATGAAGAGCGCCGCACGACCGTTAACTTAAAAGAATGTATCCGCGTTGCCAAAGACCGCGTTATCTTTATTAACACAGGCTTTATGGATCGTACCGGTGATGAGATGCACACCAGTATGAAAGCCGGTCCCTTTGTCCGTAAAAACGACATGAAAAATACCGATTGGCTCAATGCTTATGAGCGTTGGAACGTAGACATAGGCGTCAAATTAGGTCTACCTGGTAAAGCGCAAATCGGTAAAGGTATGTGGGCAAAACCTGACAACATGAAAGAAATGGTTGCCACCAAGTCCAATCATCCAAAATCAGGCGCGACTTGTGCTTGGGTACCATCACCCACAGGTGCTACGCTTCACGCCATGCACTACCATGAAACCAACGTCATGGACGTGTTAGATGATATCAAAAACCGCGAGCCTGCCAAGCTAGATGACATTTTGACCGTGCCACTTGCTACGGATACCAACTGGACAGATGAGCAAAAAACTGCCGAGCTTGAAAACAACATTCAAGGTATTTTAGGATATGTAGCGCGCTGGGTTGACCAAGGTGTTGGCTGTTCAAAAGTACTGGATATTGATGACGTTGCCTTGATGGAAGACCGCGCTACCTTGCGTATTTCTAGCCAGCACGTTGCCAACTGGCTAGCGCATGGGGTTGTGACGCCACAACAAGTGGATGACGTACTCAAACGTATGGCAAAAATGGTCGATGAACAAAGCAAAGACGATCCAGCCTATATCCCAATGGCAAATGACTATAACACTTGGGCATACAATGCGGCTCGCGATCTTATCTTCAAAGGTACAGTACAACCTAGCGGATATACTGAGCCATTGTTACATCAAGCCCGCCTTAATCTCAAAGCTAACTAGATTTTAGCCATTCAAACCTATCAATCATTCAAAAAACCATCAGATTCGTAACTGGTGGTTTTTTTATGGCATAAAAATATTGCAAAATGTTTCAGAGTGAATTACTCTAATTTCACAAGGAAAGTTTTAGATTTTGTTAACTGTTTCATTGTTTTGTAACAAATTGTTGGCAAAATCTATCTATACAAAAGAATTGCTACGCATCTGTGTAGTTTCACCTAGGATACTGTGGAGAAATCCTTATGAAAAAAATCGCTCTAGTTTCTGCTATTGCTCTAGCTTCAATCACCGCTGCCCATGCTGCGCCAACTGTTTATGGTAAAGTATTTTTGACAGCTGACTACACTGATACGAATTACGATGATAACTACTTAGTAAATAAAGGTACAACTAGTGCACCTAACTGGGTCAATCCACAAGATGAGAGTGCTTTTAAACTTAACTCTAATCAATCACGTATTGGTTTTAAAGGTGAAGATGATCTTACTGATACCACTAAATTAGTCTATCAATTGGAATATGGTATTGATGTTGATGCTGATACAAATAATGGTAAAGGTCAATTTTACTCACGTAATACTTATGTAGGCTTAGCCCACAACACTTTAGGTACTGTACTAGCAGGACGCCATGATACCCCATTGAAACTTGTGCAAAATAAAGTTGACGTGTTTAATGATAGCTTATTTGATATGGCAAATGCAGGGGTTTCAGGTGAAAATCGCGCTAACAATACGTTAGCCTATCAATCACCTGCCATTGTTGGTATGCCAGTGAGTTTTATGGCAGCTACTGCTTTATCTGAAACTGATACAGATGGTGACGTTCTAGTAACCGCTAAGACTGAGGCTGTTAAAAATGCTGACGGTACAATTAAAACTCCTGAAAAACCTGCAGTCTACCGCGATAGAAAAGTAAAAGATAATGGCTATTCATTGTCATTAGCCTATGACCAAAATGGAATTTATTTAGGTGGTGCCTATGATAAAGACATGGGTGCTAATAATGTAAATACTGGCGTGATTGATAATACGTGGCGTTTGGTTGCTGGTTTAGATATGGGCAAAATGAATATGGTTCCTGGCTTAACTTTAGGTGCTCTATACCAACAAAGCCAATACTACGATAATTATAGCATCGTTAATAACAACCGCGTTAACAAAGCCAGTGAAGATGAAAAATCTTGGCTTATTAGTGGTAAATATAAAATCACTGATACCCCTTGGGCAGTTAAAGCACAATATGTTAATACCACTGACGAGAAAGGCGTAAAAGATAATGATGTAAATGAAATCGCAGTTGGTGGAGAATATGCATTCAATAAAGCCACAACCGGTCATATTTATGCAGGGCAAATCAGCCGTGACAATAACAAAGATGACTTGATTGTCGGTACAGGTATTGAATATAAGTTCTAATACATTTAGGTGTTAAATATAAAAGCTAACTAATTATTTAGTTAGCTTTTTTATTCTTATCAACTTTAAATATTAATTAAAAAACAAGACGTTATTTATTACTAGAAAAAATATTATGTCATTAAGATTAAAAATAAACTTACAGTCACGTAAAAATTAAAAAAACTATTGCAAAATATTTCAGAATTGATATTCTATAAGGGAGAAGTATGAATTTAGTAACAAAAATGATGGTAATGTAATTTATTGCTAGGATTGTTGCTAGATTTATACAATTAATAGTTGACGCTATTAATAGTAATCAAAGTAATAGTTTTCTTGCTTTGGTTATTCGGAGAGGTAGTGGTGCTGACAAGCTACCAGTTATCTAAAATTTGTTTTTCCTGATAGAGGGACCTATGAAAAAATTACTTTTAGCCACAGCCGTCGCTGCACTTTCAGTTTCTGCTGCCCATGCTGCTCCAACTGTTTATGGTAAAGTATTTTTGACAGCTGACTACACTGATACGAATTACGATGATAACTACCGTGCCAGTGCTACTGCAACTTCAGCACCTAATGACGAAAGTACAGTCAAACTAAACTCAAACGCATCACGTATTGGGTTTAAAGGTAGCGAGGAGTTAACTGACACCACTAAACTTATTTACCAATTAGAATATCAAATCAACCCTGATGACGATAGCCAACAGTTTAGATCACGTGATACTTATATCGGCTTAGCCCACAACACTTTAGGTACTTTAATTGCGGGTCGTCATGACACCCCATTTAAATTGGCTAAAGGCAATGCCGACGTATTCAATGCTAATGCTGATACTTTGAGTATTTATAATCCCGGTCCACGTGGGTATACCAACCTAGGTGAATACCGTGCTAACAATATGGTGGCTTATAAATCACCGACCATTGTTGGTATGCCAGTGACTTTTACAGCGGCTGTTAGCTTGTCTGAAGTTGATAAAGATACTGACAGTCCTGCTACCGAAAAAGATGAAGGTGCGAACGGTTATTCTGCTTCATTGGTTTATGATCAAAATGGTGTTTATTTAGCCGCAGGTTATGACAATAACATGGGTGTTGAAGATACAGCATGGCGTTTAGCGGGCACCGTAGACATGGGCAAAATGAACATGGTGCAGGGTCTGACCTTGGGTGCGTTATACCAAAATGCTGATTTATTCAACGAGAATGATGATGCTAAAACTTGGTTAATCTCGGGTAAATATGCTATTGCTAATACACCATGGACTGCGAAAGCGCAATATATCAACACTGATTTCGGTAATAATGATAGTTCAGAAGTTGCGGTAGGCGGCGAATACGCATTCAATAAAGCGACCACGGGTCACATTTACGCTGGTCAAATCAGCCGTGACAACTATAAAGATGACACTATCGTAGGTACGGGTATCGAATACAAATTCTAATATATCTAACTTTTAGATTGCTGTAAAAGCTAACTAATTCTTTAGTTAGCTTTTTTATTGGAAAAATGACGTTCGCTATTATCTTGACAAAAATCAATAATTATCAATTTGATTAAAAATAAATCACAAGTGATATAAAAAGTGTAAAAACTATTGCAAAATATTGCAAAATTGTTATCCTAGTAGTTAGAAGTATGATTTTAGTAATTAGTAAGAAGAAATTGTAAATATATTCAAACTTTATTGCTAGATTTATACAATTAATAGTTGACGCTATTAATAGTAACCAAAGTAATAGTTTTCTTGCTTTGGTTATTCGGAGAGGTAGTGGTGCTGACAAGTCACCAGTTATCTAAAATTTGTTTTTACTGATAGAGATGACCTATGAAAAAATTACTTTTAGCCACAGCCGTCGCTGCACTTTCAGTTTCTGCTGCCCATGCTGCTCCAACAGTTTACGGTAACGTTCTATTAACTACTGACTATGTTGATGGTAACTTAACAGTAAAGAAAGATGGTAATAAATTAATCGATGAAGATTATAGTACCACTCAACTAAATTCTACAGGTTCAAGTAATCTTACAGGTTCACGTATCGGTTTTAAAGGTGCGGAAGCATTAACAGCCAATACTGACCTAGTGTATCAATTAGAATATGGTATTGATGTTGATGCGGACAAAGGTCGAAACTTCCGTTCACGCGATACTTATATTGGTCTATCAAACAAACAATATGGTACTTTAGTTGCTGGTCGTTTGTCTGCAATCGATGACAATATCAATTACGCAGGTCAAACCGTAAGTCTATATGACACCTATAGCACAGGTTTCAGCGTCGAAGCTGCTGATAAAGAAACAGCAGATATTTTAGGTGTTGACGAAGGCGAGACAGTAAAATTCTTGGCATCTTGGGACGGTAATCGCGCTAACAATGCCCTTGCTTACTTCTCTCCATCATACAATGGTCTTCAGTTCATGGGCATGTATGTTATGGAAGAAAAAAATTCAACTGATTTAGTGACTAAATCAGAAGCATTCGGTGCAGGCTTAAAATATGAGCCAACTAACCAACCTTTCCGTGCTGGTGCAACCTATATCAAATCTAGCGACTTCAGTACTGCTCGTGTAAGTGGCGCTTATGACTTGAATGCTGCAACTACCTTAGGTGCACTATATCAAGTTACAGATTTAGATAAAGATAAAAATGAGAACTTATTTACTCTAAGCGGTTCATACGCGATTCCTGCTACAAAATGGAAAGCTTACGCACAAGGCGATATGGTAAAAAACATGAGTGGTCTTGATGGCTTAGATGGTTCACGTTTTGTAGTTGGTGGTAAATATGGTTTTAATGCTGCAACAACTGGTCACCTATATACTGGTTACAGCAAAATTGAATTTAGCGAAGATGGTTTTGATCTAGATGCAAGTGGTTTTGGTCTAGGTGCAGGTTTAGAATACAAATTCTAATCTTCTCTAGAATTTGCTATAAAAAAATCCACTCAGCGATGAGTGGATTTTTTTATGAGTGAGCGATTTATTGATAAAAATAATTTTTTGCTAAACCTAGGCATTTTCGAGTAAAATTCTTTTTTACCAACGAGCGAAATAGATAACATGACAAAATTCATCTTTGTAACTGGCGGTGTCGTTTCTTCACTTGGCAAAGGTATCACCGCTGCATCGGTAGCCGCGATTCTTGAGGCACGTGGTCTGAAAGTCACCATGACCAAAATGGACCCTTATATCAATATTGATCCAGGTACAATGAGCCCGTTTCAGCATGGTGAAGTATTTGTTACCGAAGATGGCGCAGAGACTGACCTGGATTTGGGCTATTACGAGCGTTTTTTGCGCCATTCAAAAATGACGCAGCGCAACAACTTTACCAGTGGGCGTATTTATTCGGCAGTGATTGAGAAAGAACGTCGCGGTGATTATTTGGGTGGCACGGTACAGGTCATTCCGCATATTACCGATGAAATCAAAGCGCGTATCCGTGCCAGTGGAGAAGGCTACGATATTGCCATGATTGAAATCGGTGGTACTGTCGGTGATATTGAAAGCTTGCCATTCATGGAAGCGGTGCGCCAAATGCAAGTTGAACTCGGTCGCAACAATGCGATGCTGATGCATTTAACCCTCGTGCCTTATATCGCGAGTGCAGGCGAGAGCAAAACCAAACCAACCCAGCACTCAGTCAAAGAATTACGCAGCATTGGCTTGCAGCCTGATGTGCTAATTTGCCGTAGTGAACACGCGATTAGCGATGATAATCGTCTAAAAATTGCCTCGTTTACCAATGTTGAGCAACGTGCCGTTATCCTTTGCCCAGATGCCAAATCCATTTATCAAATTCCAAGTATCCTGCACGCCCAGCATTTAGATGATTTGATTTGTGAACGCTTTGGTTTAGATACCCCAGAGGCGGACTTGAGTGATTGGCACCAGTTTACCCAAGTGTTGTTAAATACCCAAGAAACTGTAACTGTGGCAATGGTGGGTAAATACGTCGAACTGCCTGATGCTTATAAGTCAATCAATGAAGCCTTGCTACATGCGGGCGTGGCAAACAATGTCAAAGTCAATATTGACTATGTCGATGCCGAAAAACTTGAAAATGATGACAGCCTGTTTGAGTATATTAAATCTGCCGATGCCGTGCTCGTCCCTGGTGGATTCGGTGAGCGCGGCACCCTGGGTAAAATGAAAGCGATTCGCTATGCCCGCGAAAACAATGTGCCTTATTTGGGGATTTGTTTGGGAATGCAATTAGCCGTCATTGAGTTTGCGCGCAATGTATTGGGTTTAGATGCCAACTCAACAGAGTTTGATAAAAAAACCAAAGCGCCATTGATTGGTTTGATTACAGAATGGTTTGATGAAAAAGGTGAACTACAAGTGCGTAGTGACGCCTCAGATTTGGGCGGTACCATGCGTTTGGGTGCCCAAAAAGCAGAGCTTGTGGAAGACAGCAAACTGCGTCAAATCTATGGCAGCCCTGTGATTACTGAGCGCCATCGTCACCGCTATGAAATGAATGGTCGCTATATCGAACAGCTTGAGAATGCCGGTATGAAAATTTCTGGTTATTCCGCCAAACAGCATTTGGTTGAGTCAGTAGAGATTGCCAATCATCCTTGGTATGTGGCGGTACAATTCCATCCAGAATTTACCAGCCAGCCACGCGGTGGTCATCCATTGTTCAATAGCTTTGTTGCAGCGGCGAAACAAACCAAAAAATAGTATTTATGATGCACAACAAAACCATCTGCTACAGGTGGTTTTTTTTAGCCAGCTTCGTATCTAGCCAATTATGCTATAGTGACAATCAATAAAAACTTTGACAACATACTGAGAGCCCTATGACCACTAACTTACCGACACCACAATCCCATATTCAGCTCAATGATATCACCATCGGCAATGATCAACCGTTTGTGCTGTTTGGCGGCATGAATGTACTAGAAAGTAAAGATTTGGCATTTGAAATTGCTGAAAGCTATATTGACATCTGTAAACGCTTAAATATCGGCTATGTGTTTAAGGCAAGTTTTGATAAAGCCAATCGCTCAAGCTTGTACTCGTTTCGCGGTCCAGGTCTGGAAAAAGGTATCGAATGGCTACACGATATCAAAAAAACCTTCAATGTGCCCATTATCACTGACGTACACGAACCGTACCAAGCTGAGCCTGTGGCAGCAGTGGCGGATATTATCCAGTTGCCCGCGTTTTTGAGCCGGCAAACTGACTTGGTAGCAGCGATGGCAAAAACCGGCGCGATTATTAACGTCAAAAAAGCACAGTTTTTGGCACCCCATGAGATGAAACATATCATCAATAAGTGCCTTGAAGCCGGTAATGATAAAATCATCTTGTGCGAGCGTGGCAGCGCGTTTGGCTATAACAATCTCGTTGTCGATATGCTTGGCTTTGACACCATGAAAAAAATGCAGGTTCCCGTGTTTTTTGATGTGACCCATAGCCTTCAGCAGCCAGGTGCGCGTGAAGACAGTGCAGGCGGTCGCCGAGAACAGATTACCACGTTAGCACGCGCTGGCATGGCAACAGGATTGGCAGGATTATTTTTGGAAGCGCATCCAAATCCTGATATCGCCAAATGCGATGGTCCTTGTGCGCTGCGGCTAAGCCAGCTTGAGCCGTTTTTAGCCCAGTTAAAACAGCTTGATACCTTAGTCAAAGGGTTTGAGGTGTTAGATACCCACTGATTTTTATGCAAGTTTTTCACACAAATTTGCAACGCCTTGTTATTAAAATGCTATCAATCGATAACGAGGCTTTTTTTTGGCTATGGTATAGTGCTAGGTTATAGGACTAAAACAATATTTTATCACCCACAGCATAAATACAGGAATAACCATGGCAATTCAAACAGTCGCGTATGATTTAAAAGGCATTCATGACCCAGCAGGCTATGAGGAAGTTATGAAAGCTCTAACCACCATCGGCGGGGTGCAGGCAGTGCATCTTGAACCTGAAAATCATCGGGTGATTGTCAGCTTTGATGATACCCAGACGTCAGTTTTTGCTTTCAAAGCTGCGCTGACCAATGTTGACTACATTACCGAGCCATTCCCGATTGGAGCACCTGCCAACCCTGCCAATAATCGCACTTTACTGGGTGATTTGGCAAAAGATGGCAGACTTTCCTAAATCGCTTGTTCATTAGCTACGCTCGGTGCGGCAAGCGTGCTTAGTCACTGAGTCATTTTGTACGCCATCTTGCAAGCCCTCTAAAATGCTACAGGCAGGCGAGCCATCTCCCAAACAACTATCGTGCCATCCTTGCAGGGTGGTTTTCATTGATTGTAACCGCTGTATTTTATCGCTTAGTTCATCGATGTGATTGCGGGTTAACGCTTTGACTTGGGCGTTGCTACGCTGCTTGTTATCTTGTAGAGTCAATAACGCTTCAATTTGCGCTAACGAAAATCCTACATCACGGGCATGTTTGATAAATTTTAGACGCTGTAATTGGGTATCGCTAAAGACACGATAACCGCTGTCCGTGCGTTGGATAGTTTGTAATAAACCGAGTTTTTCGTACTCACGAATTTGTCTAGGCGATAACTCAGTCAATTTAGCGACTTCATTAATATTCATTTTTTGCTTGACCTTGACCTAATGTTAAGGTTTATAGTAATACCACAGTGTGATAAATTAATCTTTTTTTCAAAGAACGTAAAAAAAGCAACCTGAAGGATATTAATATGAATAACATCGTGAGTTTGCCATGGGTGATGGCATTAGCGCTAGGTATGACGGCTTGTACAAAAAATGACACTAACCAAACCGCAACGGCGGCATCAAGTAGCCATGCTACAAGTACCCATGCAAGCATGACCCAAGCGCAGTCAATGCATCATATGGCTTCGGCAGTAGATACGCAGTCACAAACCCAGCCGCCGCATATAATGGCTTATATGGATATCATGAATAAAATGCACCAAGCCATGTCAGCAGGGGTGCAAGCTAAGAATGCCGATGTGGGTTTTGCCAAAGGCATGATACCGCATCATGAAGGCGCAATTGCGATGGCAAAAGTGCAGCTGCGATATGGCAAAGATGCCGAGATGAAAGCCCTTGCGCAAAAAATCGTCGATGCCCAGCAAAGTGAAATCAGCGTGATGCAAAACTGGTTGGACAAGAACGAAGCCAGTCAACCAGCGGCGAGCAATGCCAAAGAAATAACGCAAGCGTATCAGCAAAAAGACATGAGCAACCACGATGCCATGATGCAAGGAACGATGGACGCCAATCCTGATATCGCCTTTGCCAAGGGTATGATACCGCATCACCAAGGCGCGATTGATATGGCAACGATAGAGCAAACCTATGGTAAAAATCCAGCGATGCTAACACTCGCCAAGCAGATTAAACAAGCGCAAACGCCAGAAATCAAACAAATGCAAGATTGGCTTAGCAAACAAGCCCATTAACTAAAAAAATAGCCACGTAAACGTAAAAAAGGAGCGTAGTATGACAACCCAAACCATCACCTTAAATATCCAAGGCATGACTTGTGGCGGCTGTGTCAAAAGCGTAACCAATGCCCTCAATCAAGTAGCAGGGGTGCAATCTGTCGATGTCAGCCTTGACCATAACAACGCAACCATCAGCTTTGATGATAGTCAAGTACAACAAAGCACGCTTAAAGAAGCGATTGAAGACGCTGGCTTTGACGTAGTATAACGACGCCACACAAAGACACTATACAAGGACTCCATACAAGACAGACACTATCATGACTACCCAATCGATCACCCACGCGTCAGACAACGCCCATACCGAGCAAATCATTCTTGATATCGATGGCATGACTTGTCAAGCCTGTGCCAGCCGCATCGAAAAAGTGCTCAATAAAAAGCCTGCGATAGTGCAAGCCGATGTCAATTATGCCAATGAAGTAGCGCAGGTGCAGTTTGATGCATCACAAACCAACGCCGAGCAGATTGTAGAATGGGTGAAAAAGACAGGCTATGAGGCAAAAGTACAGCCGCAGAACGCGCTATTTGAGCATGAAGCCCATGAGCAAAAAGCGCCTTACACCTTGATTGCGGTTTGGATTTGCTTGCTGCCTTTTTTGATTGGCATGGCGGGCATGATGATGGGAAGTCACGCACTGATGCCGCCGCTGTGGCTACAATTTGTGTTGGCAACTATCGTACAGTTTGGTTTGGCGATGGGGTTTTACAAAAGTGCCTGGGCGAGTATCAAAGGCGGTCTTGCCAATATGGACGTGCTGGTGGTGCTCGGCACACTGACAATTTGGGCGTATTCGACCTATAGTTGGTTGAGCTATCTGCAAACCACCGCCCAAATGGGGCATGATGGGATGGCGCATAGCATGCCCCATGTGTATTTTGAAGCCAGCGTGATGGTAATTGCCTTTGTCAAAATGGGGAAATACCTAGAAGCCCGTACCAAAAAACACAGCCTAAATAGCATCAATTTGCTATTAGCGCTCACCCCTGAGCAAGTGGAAGTTAAAAACCCCAATCCACAAAGCCAAGATGCGCAGTGGCAAATCCTCCCCCTTGAGCAAGTCACGGCCGGTCAAATTTTACGTGCTAAAGTAGGCTCTCGCATTGCCACGGATGGCATCGTCACCGCTGGCGAAGGCTGGTGTGATGAGAGCCATTTAACGGGTGAATCAGTGCCCCTGTCTAAACATATTGGCAGCACGGTGCTAGCAGGTGCCATGGTAGAAAACGGCAGCTTTGAATACCAAGTCACCGCCAAAGGTAGCCAAACACGGCTTGGCGATATGATACAAGCGCTCAACGACGCACAAGGCAGTAAAGCCCATATCGCCCGTATTGCAGATAAAGTCGCGGGTATCTTTGTGCCGGTGGTGGTTGCCATCGCTTTGTTGACTTTTTTTGCCAATTATTGGTTCTTAGGCGCGTTTGACACGGCACTCATGCGCGCGGTATCGGTGCTCGTAATTGCTTGCCCCTGTGCATTGGGACTGGCGACGCCGGCAGCCATCATGGCGGGCATGGGTGTGGCAGCACGCTCAGGGGTTTGGTTTAAAGATGCGCAAGCCTTAGAAGCGGCAGGCACAATTGATACGGTAGTACTCGATAAGACAGGCACCATCACCCAAGGTAAACCCCAATTATCTGCAGCGTACCTGATAGATGACAATTTAAAACTGTTTAACTTAGATAAAGCCGCACTGCTGCAGCTCGTTGCCAGTGTCGAGCGTCATGCAAACCACCCGCTTGCGACCACGCTAGTGAACTATGCTGAATCCTATACTAGGCAAAATGATACGCCTCAAAGTCCAGCGGCATTTACCATAAGCCATGTAGAGACAGTGCTCGGGCAGGGGATACAGGCACAGGTAGCCACTATTGGGCGGGTGAAAATCGGCACGCCAAGTTTTGCCAATCTTCAATTGCCTGCAGCGATTATGCAAGCCAATCCCGTTTGGCAGATTGCCAGTCAAGTGGCGGTCAGTATCAATGATACCCCTGTGGCAGCCTTTGCGCTAGCTGACGAGCTCAAACAAGACAGCATTAAGGTGATTGCGTCGCTGCAAGCCCATCATCTCGATGTGGTAGTGATGAGTGGTGACAAGCAATCGGTGGTGGATTATGTGGGTCAGCAGATTAACGCCAACAAGGCGTTTGGTGAGCTATCACCCCGTGATAAAGCGCAAAAAATTGATAGTCTACAACAACAAGGCAAAAAGGTGGCAATGGTGGGCGATGGGGTGAATGATGCCCCCGCGATGGCAACAGCGACCGCAAGTTTTGCGGTAGAAGGCGCAACCGATATTGCCAAACACAGTGCCACGGCAAGGCTGATGGGCGAGTCGCTCAAACATGTCGATTATGCGGTCACAATTGCCCGTGCAACCCTGCGTAATATTAAGCAAAACCTATTTTTTGCATTTATCTATAACTGTCTTGGTATACCGTTAGCGGCGTTTGGGCTACTCAATCCGATGATTGCGGCCGCGGCGATGGCGCTGAGCTCGATTTCTGTACTACTCAATGCCTTGCGACTCACTCGCATGAAGGTCATTTCCTAACGGCTTATGGTTATTTTGACAACCTGTTGGGGCTGATTTTACTTGGCTGCGTATGACTATGCATGACCTATAGGCGATAGTGATAAGCTGCTAAAACCTGTTAAAATATGCTATGATAAACCCACCCCATTTGTATTTTAATAATCCCATTGTTGATTGTGACAGCCAAGGAAAATACCATGTACGCTGAAGAAACCACCACCAATAACCAAATCAAAGATATCATTGCCCGCGAAATTTTGGACTCACGCGGC
>Ga0316228_1001536_pt1 | contig 23392 bp, 36 predicted proteins | sample TBH18021metaG_FD_206005 | JGI IMG/M metagenome (GOLD analysis project Ga0316228, IMG submission 206005) | Freshwater microbial communities from Trout Bog Lake, Wisconsin, USA - TBH18021 | ecosystem: Environmental > Aquatic > Freshwater > Lake > Hypolimnion/Profundal zone | place: USA: Wisconsin... | reverse complement strand
CCCGAGACCTCTAGCTGTACCTTATTCAAAGTACGCTGATAACTATGATCAGATTAACTGGAGTAAAAAACCAGTTAAGAAACAATCCAAAAAAGATAAGCATATGGAGGCTACTGATTGGTCTCAAATGCTAGGAGAGCTACCTGAGAATTATAAAGAAGATCCTAATTCTTCTTTGAATAATCCAAATAATAAAGAGAGTTAATGTAGCAGTTACGTATATACTAATAAATAAAGTATATGCGTAAATCCTTAAAGTACGGCTTATATGTAGCCGCAATTGGTACGTTCGTAATCGGATTAACTGGATGTGCTTCCGTTTCTCCTAAAGTAGTTCTTGATGGCGTGTTGGGCCGCTACCCTCACTTTGACCCAGCTGAATATAATAGAGCAGTTAATGTAGAGATAGAAGCTAAGAACTTAGCTAAAGATCCTGCTAGCATTGGTATATTCTTATCAGATGTAGAAAACTTAAGACTCTATGTAGCAGGACGTCCCTACAATGAACGTATTATTAAAGAAATTGATTTATTAGAAAAAGTATCTAAAGAGTTACAAGTACGTTTAGAGAAGGGTAAACCATCACCAGCATACATCACTAATAAGTGTGATGATATTGTTGAACTATCAGACAATATTCGTAAGTCAATTGGTGTTGAAAAACTATAAATATTTTAATCTATGGCAACTACAAATTCACTCCTAAAACAGTTAAATCCATTTAGCAGTAACGCTAACAGCGCTATTGCTGAAGCAGCTACTAAAATAGCTAAATACACAACTCAGGTACAATCAGGCGACATTACTATTGATGAGTTTAAAGAACTCTCTTCTGACTTAGATGCTCTTAAAGAGTCAGCTACAGAAGCTGGTGAAGTAGCGGATGTACAAACAGTAAACGAAATCTTTAATGGTTTAGTTACCGTATTAAGTAAGCTTTAATCTATATATTAGTCCAAAAAGAAACCCGCTTAGCAGCTAAGCGGGTTTTTTATTCGTTAAAGATTAACGATACCAATGATGACGAAACTCTACTTCACGGAATGGACGACCATAATAACGACCGTACCATACTAAGAACTGATTGTATGCATAGTATGTTGTTACCCATTCACGCCCGTTCCATACTTGTACGTAAACGTATTCTGGATAGCCATGATGATTGAGCGGACCCCATACGTAATTTACAGGTGACTGAACCACTACTGGAGCCATAACGATTGGAGGTGGTGGCGGGGGTGTTGGAGCTTGTACTACTACTGGAGCAGGGGGTGGTGGGGGTGTTTGAATCACTACTACCTGGGGTTGAGGTTGTTTGTTTGCTTCAATAGCATTGCCAATAAGACCACCAACCAATGCACCGGTTACTGCACCAGCAACTGGGTTGTGATTATTAGCACCAATAGCGGCGCCGGCAACGGCACCGACAGCAGCACCAGCTGCGGCTTCTTGGGCTTTAACAACAGATGTTGCCAAAGCTAATGCAATTAAGGTTAATATAAGTTTGTTTTTCATAGACATAAATATTTATATAACAACTTTAAAACTAATCAAATATTATTTTTATAAACTTGTGCTAAACGTAGCATTTCTTGTTTATTAACTTTTCCTGCTATTGTTCTAGGCCATTCATTAGCGGGTATATGGATATATAATTTAGGCCGTTTAAATTTAGCTAAAGGGAATACATATTCTTTAACTATTTCTAAATCAGGCGTTTGGCTATCTGGATATAATGCAATCACTATACTACCCCAATACTCATTAGGTATGCCTATCACCGATACATCTTTAAATTGCTTGCTAGCTCTTAGAACAGCTTCTATTTCAACAGGATCTGCTTTCTTACCACCTGTAATAATAACATGATCTTTACGACCTAGCATGGTTAAGTAATTATCTTTATCTAGCTCTGCAAGATCTTGCGTAGTAATAACTTTTGAATCTGTGTACTCCGGGTAGTAACCATGATAAGCTGTTTCAGTTTTTATAGCTAATGTACCATCTTCAGCTATACTCAAAGAACAAAACGGCAACGGTTTACCTAAACTGCGATTACCATTTAAAAATTCTTCAGGTCTTAAGGATGTTATATTGGTGCCTGTTTCAGTTGAACCGTATAACGTACTGATACGTAAACCTAACTTAGCTGCATCATCGGCTAATTGCGGCCACACCGCTCCACCCCCCACTGTTATTACATCAAATTCGCGTAACCATTCTATAGCGTTAGGTATTAGTAGTAGTGCCTGTAGCTGTGTAGGTACAGTGCCTAGTACCCACCCGTCGCCTTTTTTAACTTCAGCAGGAAACTCTCCGTTTTCAATTCTCTTCCAGTCTTTATATATCGTTTGACCACCAGTAAGCGTGGCTCTAAACCAATGCATTAAACCGGACACCCTGTTAGGGGGTAGCACTATAACTGCATTTATTTTATTAATGTTAAAAAACTCTGCAAAGCCGGTTGCACCTATTAACAAATTCTGTTCATCATGTCGTGCAAACTTAAGTTTACCAGTTGTACCACCGCTTGGTATCATTAACCATCCTTTTTCTCTCGGTGTGTAATTTGTTTTAGCTGCTTCAAATATAGCAGCAAAGTCTTCCTTTTCTTTAAGTCCCCAGGTTGAGTCCGTTAAAAACACTGGTCCGTTGCTTGCAGCAGCTACTGCAAAAGCTTTTTTAAAGCCCTCTAGTGTAGTGGGTTCTATTTTAATAGGTTCTGTACTTGGATTGTATTGTACAGATGGGTCTATGAAACGCGCTAAATTTAATCTGTTCCAAGGTGTTACAGGTGCTGTTGACATATTATAATATTATGTTATAATCATTGTAAATCAACAGTTTTTAGGTAAATAGTATTAAAAATAATATGCCACTTTCTTATAATAGTTCTATATGTGTGCGGCCGTGGTTACATTTAAACTTTCTACCTAATGGCAAAGTACGTCCGTGTTGTCTTATGGATGATGAAACATCTATAATAGGGGATCTCAAAACAGAGTCAATAGAAAATATATGGAATAGTCCTAAACTGAAGAAACTCAGAAAGGACATGTTAGAAGATAAAAAGCCAGAGCTCTGTAAAAGATGCTACGAACACGAAGAGGCTAATCAAAAAAGCGTGCGTATGTTCAACAATGAAGATTTTTCTGATTATCTTAAAAAAATACCTTTCCACACCGATGAAGACGGGTTTAACAATAGAGAAGATTTAATTTATTGGGACTTTAGATTTACAAATAAATGTAATTTAAGATGTAGATCATGCGGTCCAAATTTTAGTTCCGCCTGGGTACCTGATGCTAAGAAATTGTACGGTGCAACTGAGCATGTAAAGCTTACTAAGTTTGAAGAAGTAAATGGTGTAACTAACTTAGACTTTGTTAAGTCTCGCATTAAAGATGCAAAGCGAATTTATTTTGCAGGTGGTGAACCACTTATTATGGATGAACACTATCTTGTACTAGATATGTTACTTGAAGCAGGTAATACCAATTGTAATATAACATATAACACAAACCTAAATCATTTATCTTACAAGCATTGGAACGTTTTAGACTACTGGAGAAAGTGGCCAAAAAGAGAGTTAGTGATTTGGCCAAGTATAGATGAAATAGGGGAACGAGCTGAAATAGTAAGAAAAGGTACTGATTGGTCTAGAGTTGAAGCTAACTTGAAAGCTATAACAGCAGAAGGATGGCAAATACATCCGAACATTACTACAGGTGCTTTAAACGTATTTCGTTTACCTGAAATTATAACTTACTTTTACGAAAACGAGGTTCTAACAAAAGAAGAGCACTACGCAAACTTTAATATTAATATTATTGATTTTCCTACACACTTACACATAAGAGCGCTATCGGATAGCTTTAAACAGCAAACCAAACAAAAGATATTGGATTTCTTAGAAGAGTTTAAAAACAAAACAAGTGGTATCACTATAGAAAGATTTAATGACAGATTTAATTATGTATTAAAACTACTAGACGAACCACAGATACCTGAATGGAGAGATAGTTTTATACTTTTTAACGAAAGCTTAGATAGTATAAGAAATGAAAGCTTGTATGATGTTATACCGGAACTAAAAGACGCTTTACAGTAAGTATACTAGTGAAGGATTTACTATTATTTAAAGAATTTCATGAAAAACAAACATCTAAGGATGCTATTGTAAATGATTTCGTGAAATTCGTTATTGATGGTATAGGTATAGCAAAACCATATCCAAAAATATCTTTAAATAATGATACAGATTTTGGAGCTAAAAATAGATCGTTTGGTCACTTTAATGTGGGTAGTGATGAAATAATGGTCGCTATGGCAAACCGTAATTTAGCTGATGCACTACGTACTTTAGCGCATGAGCTTGTTCATTATAAGCAAAAACAAGAAGGACGCTTAGAGCTTAATAATGCAGATAAAAGCGGTGCAGATGGTTCAAGCATTGAAAATGAAGCTAATGCAGTAGCTGGAGTAATATTGAGAAAATACGGTAAGCTTAATCCTGATATATATCAATAAACGTTGTAGTAATTCGGTTTACTTTAAGTAAATCCTATTATCTAGTATGCTAAACGTTGTACATACCTACTATGTAAAAGAAGAAGTAGAACCTGTTTTATCCGAATTCGGTTATCCTAAGATGGAATGGCCAAACGGGGTAGAAAAAGGAGATTATGAAAGTCTAAACTTCCTTTTAGGTCCCGATGTAAACAATAAAGAGATATTTAAGCATAGATATTTTAGCAATTTCTTTTCATACGGCTTTAATAATGGATTGATAAAATACTACTCAGCAAACAATTTACCTGATAGCAAGTATATATTCCCTGTACATATTTTTGACACGGGGTTTTATAATGAGTATTCTAAAAAAACTTTATACATACCCCCTCAAGTAGTAACAGACATACGTAACAATAAAGCTAAGTTAATGTTTATTAGTGATGATGAACAAATAGAGAATTTAACTTTAATAAAGTCTAAGATGTTCAAGTATCAAACAGAAGCTCATAATATACCATCAAGAGGAATAATTTATTTAAGTTGTAATTACTTTGTTGAAAAAGAATTAAAAGATGAAAATATAATCGGCATATATTATAATCATTGGCAGTTTAATATACCTAGATTAATGCAGGCTGCAAGAGTTAATGAAGATGTTAAAGCGAGTATTTTAGCTAAACAAAAAAGAGAAAAAAAATACTTGTGTTTTAATAGAACAACTCGGCCTCATAGATCAAACTTAGTCAATCGTTTACTTAGACTTAATTTAGATAAAGATTCAATTATAACGTATGCCGGTGTTAACTCAACACCGAAATCCTTTTATCCATACGTTTCTTTAGAAAAAAGAATGCCTTTAACTTATGATATAGGTAACAATACAAACGTAATACCTGGTCAAAGCTTTATTAATATTAACATAGAAGCTCATTTAAAGTGTTACTTTAACGTGATCACAGAATCCTTTTTTAATACTCCTACTAATATATTATATTATAATGAAAAAACATTTAAACCTATACAATGTTTACAACCATTTATATTTGTGGGTCAATGTTATGGGTTGAAGTATTTAAAAGAAATGGGTTATCAAACATTTCACCCATTTATTAATGAATCTTATGATGAAAAGATTATGGCGCGAGATAGAATGGACGCTATAGTAGCAGAAATTAACAAGCTTTATAATATGACAGATGAACAGTTAAGCGATATGTTATACGAACTTTATCCGATATTGCTTCATAACTATAACCAACATATGTTCCTTACGCAAAGTTACCATGATGGTAGTGCAATTATAGATAAAATTAATAAATCTTGGTAATGAAACTAGTAAACTACATTAAGCAAAAAGTTAAAGATTACCTTGCAAAGCGTAAATTTAAAAAACGTTTAAAAGAGTTAGCAAAGCGAGATCCGTTTATATACAGGTAATATGTTAGTTAACAATATATTTGGGTATGGTTGTAGTCATGCTAGAAATGCAATACCACATGATACCAAACCACTAAAATTAGCTTACTCAGAAAAGGGTTGCTGGATAGAGTTGCTTCAAACAAAACATGAGTTATGCTCTCGTGCACATAATAGAGCTATGGAAGGCTCAGATAATTGGAGAATATTTCACCGGGTAATGAAAACAATATCTAGTGATAAAATTAAAGAAAACGATTTAATAATAATACAGTGGAGTTATTTATCCCGTAAAACATGGTGGCCTGACAATAGTGTAGAAGCATTTTATAAAAATTCTTGGGACGAAGTACCACACAATATAATGCTAACTTTTGATCATTTAGGAGTTTGGGAAAATAAACTTAAAACCAAAACAGAACAAGTTGGGGAACTGTATTATCAACATATTTATAACGAAGTTGAGAGCTATGTTAATATGCTTTCTCAAACTGTACTAATAAGTAAATGGGCTAAGAGTAATAATGTTAAACTTTTAGTTACAGGCGTTGAAACACAAGAAGTATACGAAAATATTGAAAGAAAACATTTTGCATTACTAGGCAATAATGTTTTTACCAAACTTGAAGAATATTTTAATATTGAGAATCAAACCCCGCTACAGTATATTTACAAAGAGTATTCAGACGAACCCATAGCTGCAATTGATAATGGTGGTACGTTAAACATGCACTTAAACACTTACGGTAATGAAATACAATCTGATATTATATCTGATATAATAAGAAAACGTTTTGCCTGAATTTTTAATGAAGTAGATTAAGAGTTGAGTAAATATTAAGGTATGCAGTACAAACAACTAATATTGGTACTTGCAGCAGCTATAGCACTCAAAGTAGTAAATGTTGGGTATGCGCAAGCAACTCAACCAGCTCCAGCTCCTGCTACAACTGTAACAGCGACGGCTCCAACGGCCCCCTCGGATCAGACCGATGCTCCGAAAAAGAAAAAGAAACATAAAAAGAAAAAAGCAGATGATCAACAACCACCTGCTAATGATCAACAACCCACAACAAAATAACACATATGGACTATACTAAATACCTAAAAATAGCAGGTGCAGCTGCTGCACTTGTATTAGCCTATGCGCTAGGTCATCATCAAGGACTGGCTTCACACCCAGTTGCTGCTAGACCAACCCCGGCAATGGTACAGCATCGTTTAGCGGCTATAAGAGCTGCTCAATGTAACTGTCATAAACATAATGCTAAACCAAAAGTAGCAAAGCATAAAAAACATAAAGAAAAAGCTGGTAAAGCTAAACAAGAAGCTCCACCAACTAAGAAGTAATCTTCATATAAAGAGCCCTGTCGCAAGATAGGGCTTTTTTATTGTATCCAGTAAGTATATGTATGCCTGGTGTAAACGATTATTTAAATGTAATGAAAAGTACAGGTGCCAAAGCAGCTGCTACTAACCCTAAAAGTGAGTTTAATCAAATGCAGCGCGAGCTAATAGAACATTACAAGGTTAACAAGAGTAAAGCTGAAGTGCTTATTAAAAATGTTGAAGCAAGCGGTACACCCGTCACTAGCTCTCCTACTCATAAGATGCATTACGAAGCAGCTGTAATAGCTATTAGAGGTTATAACACGCCTAACAGTACTATACTACCTAATAAAGTCGGAGCACCAACTGATATGTTTGGTAGACATGTACCTACCGGTAATAGAGAAAGTGAGTTAGAGAATTTAACTCGTGCTGGTTGGAAACCGTTACGGTAATACTTTTCTTTTACACACCCAAGCTACAAGCTCAAATACAGATTTATTACAGTCTTGTAAATTATTCTGAGCGCACGTTTCGGCTATATACTTTTCTTCTATCTCACACCAATCCCAGTACTTACCTTTAATTTCAGTAGTAAATTTATCATAAGTGTCGGCGTAGTCATGCGCCATAATCACATCTCCGTCGTTCAAGAATGGAGCTAAGCATTTAAATTCTCCTACCTTGTGACCACCATCACATAGGATAAGCTTTTTACCAGGCTCGTTTAAAAACTGTCTTGCTTCAATATCTAATAGTTTGGGTTGAGATAAGTTATTAGCTGTTTCAACGTCTACCTGGTCATAACATATATTCCAATCAGTATTGTTAATATCGTCACTAAAAATATTAGCAACGCGGGCGTTAATGTTATTAGTGATAAGAAAATCATACGTACTTCTTTTTGCTACGTCATATGTTAGTATTTTAGCGTCTGGTAAAGTGTCTCTTAAATAGAGAGTAAAGCCGCCCTCTCCAGTACCTATCTCAAGTATGTGAGAGAAACGCTCTCTATTTAAAAAATTGTTGAACACATCTATATACCCTGGGTTTTGCTGAAGCGGTATACCCTTGTAAAAGATGTAGTTATCTATAGCCATTCTTAGTTTTGTGGTTTAACAACCTTTGCAAGAGTTTCAATTGCTTGGTCAATTACCAAGCGATCTTGTTTGTTGCAAAGATGAGTAGCTGCAATTTGTGCTAATATGTTTAATGCTTGTTCAGGTGTCATAATATAATATTTAAGAGTTACTATACTAAAGTCAACAGGTTGATTTTCTAATTTTTTTACATAAATTATATATATGCAATCCAGTCAAGAAAAATTTCTTATTGAATACTTTCAACGCAAAATAGAAACAAATAATGAAATCTGGAGCGCTAGAGATTGGTTTCTGCATGGTGTAAGTGTTGGTAAGGAGCAAAACTATATTAATACTTTTAAACAACAGCCGAAGAAAGGCGCTGCTTGCACACAAGACGAATTTAAAGCAAAATATGGTGAGTATGGAGAAAAGTATAAACCACAAACTGATCCGAATGTGCCTTGGAACCCTAAATGGGATAATTTATGAAAAAGAAAACTTTACCTAAACAAAGCGCATCTTGGCTTATAATGATACAAGACAATCCAAGAACTAAAGAGCTTTATATAGATCTACCACAAGCACTTGTAAACTCTTTAGGTTGGACTAATAATGATAGTCTTGTCTGGACGCCCCAACCGGATGGTTCATTTAAAGTATCTAAAATAGAAAAGAAAAAATAAGCTTGCTTCTGCTTTAGTTTATATCATAATAATATCATGAATAAAATAATATTATTAATCTGTTTAACGGTAGCAGTTAATGCTAATCCTATAGAAGATGCTATTAAAGCAAATGATGCTAAAGCGTGTAAGTTTGTACGTATTAAAGAGTGTGATGAACATCCACGCCTGACTGAGGAAAGTCAGAATATGTTTAAACATGTTAAAGATGTAGGTATAGATGAAAAATGGGGCCCGTGTAATGCTGATGTTAAATTCATGGTAGGGTATGATGGTATGCCTTACAGAATACGAATTGTGAGAACAGATAATAAAAAGTATAATGCGGCTATAATTAAATTAATAAATTATTGGAGGTTTATACCTGCAGTAAAAAACGGTAAAAACGTTTCTACAGAAATTTGGATACCACTAACATTTATGGTAAACGGTAAATGGAATCACGATTTAATAGCAGATGAAGAAGTATCTTTATAAATAATTTATATATGTTAAAGCATTTAGTGACTTCGGGTTGCAGTTTTTCTGATAATTGTACGGGTAGATTAAGATGGCCACACTTTTTAGCACAAGCCTTAAATGTAAAACTTTACAACAGAGGGCAAGGTAGTGCTGGTAATGCTTGGATATCTAAATCAGCAATTTACAATACTCAGCAATTGCTTGAACAGGGTGTTAATGTAGATGAAATATTAGTAGTTGTGTGCTGGTCGGGTATAGACAGAAAAGACTTATTTGTTTCAGAAACAACACCAAAATTTAAAAATATTATTAATTCCAACAACCATCAAGGTAACCCGGTTAACTTTGTTGACACAGAAATTAATAAAATGATTGTAAGTGATAAGACTGACGGTTATCTTTTAGGTAACGCGCGGTGTACATTTGATAATGCAAATATTAACACATTTAAACAAGAGCTCATAAAAGAATACTACTGTGACGAAGCATTAGCTATAGAGTCTTATGAAAACTTTTTAAGACTGCAATGGTATTGTGAAAGTAAAAAAATTAAATTAATTAACACTACATTTATGGACATAATGCATTATCCGTATTATAAAAATAAATACTACCCGGATGTGCCTTTAAGTAAAATAACCTATTCGCGTAATATAGCGCCTCTATATAATATGATAGATTTTAATAAATGGGTTTTCTGGAAAGAAACAGGCGGTATTTACGAATATGTTGCTGATAATGATCTCAGTTTTAATGCACCAGGAGACATTCACCCTTCTATTGAGTCTTATGGTTTATGGGTTAACAATTACTTGTTACCAGAAATGTTAAAGCGTGGTATATGATTAATCTTGTTTATGAGCATACTTTAGTTAAAAACGAATTCTATAATATAGAACATCCGTGCTGGCCAAACGGAGTACCGAAAGATAATAAGGAAATTTTTTCTAAAATAGCATGGCATGTACCAGTTGAAAAATTACCCGAACTATATATATGGCATTCAGATGTAAAACCTAATGTTAATATTTATAGTTTACTAGATTTAGAAAATAATATTCTACCTGTTAATGAAAGATATATATTTCCTATATATCTTTTTTGTAATTTATATTTTAAACATTATAAAAATATTCCAATACCTATCCCGGAAAGAGTTGTTAACGATATAAAAAATAATAAAGCGTGCTTATTAATAATGAGACATTTTGAAGCGGAAGGGTTGTGTAGAGATGGTAGGGTAGATATGATAAAGTACCAAGCAGAGTATTATAAATTTAATTTAAATAAAATAATATTTGTTGATGCTAGTAACGGTATAGAGGATATAATGGCTAAAGTAGGTATAAAAGCCTTATGTTATAACAGGTGGCAGATTCACATGCCTGATTCTATAAATATTGCTCAAAAACAAATAAACAACGTACAGCAAAGTGTTTTAAGTAAACAGCTGAGACCTAAAAAATTTCTAAACTTTAATAGAATACCTAAACTGCACAGAGCGTACCTTGTTGATAAGCTAATTACAAAAGGTTTAGATAAACAAGGTATAGTTACTTTTGGTACTAAAACATGGGATAATAAACCTTTAGAGTTTACTAATAAATATGCTGAATTTAAATCTTTGCAAGCGGTAGCACCTTTAAAATATGATAGTGATGATATATACAAAGATAACATTACAGTTATAACACCAGAAGCTCAGCTAAAGTGCTACTTTGATATAGTTAGTGAAACGCTTCACGATTCGGAAAAAAACACAATTGTATTTTTTTCTGAAAAGACTTGGAAACCAATTTTAGGATTCCAACCATTTGTACTAAACAGTCATCCTTACAGTTTAAAAACTTTAAAAAAACTAGGGTATAAAACATTTAGTGATTTTATAGACGAGTCTTATGATGAGGTTGAAGATAATACAGCAAGAATAAATAAAGTTATTGAAGTAATTGAACATATTTGTAGCATCTCAGATGCTGAACTAAGCGATATGTTATACAATATGTATCCGATATTAGAGCATAATTACAATTTTCATTTGCAAGTTATAGAAAGAGAAAAAGAAGGAAAATATCTATTTTCTAGAATACTTAATGAGTGGGACAACGAAGTGGTTTTGGCTTGACATATTTGTGTTTTGTGCCATAATAAGGTACATAACGAATGAGTAATACCCATACACAATATCTTTATAGTACTAGTACTTTAAAAGAGGCTACAGTCGGATTAAACACAGGTAAACAGCGACCACCGCGTGGTAAGGTAGGTCAAACTATGCATGAAGACGCCATAATTCGTGTTGTACAACAAGATACCACATCTACTGCAGAGCCGCTACAGTTATTGTCTTCTAGACAAGTACCGGACTGGCTTACTGATAAAATGGTTAGAGAAACTCTTGTTAACTTTGGTTACACATTATCTAGAATAGATGCTGATAGGGAGTGGATTGACTTTAATAATCATACTAACGAAACGGAAATGATTAAAGTATGGAATGAAGCAATTAACCAGCGCGTACACGGTATTAGAGCACCACACGATTTCGCTAATTTTAATTACCAGAATAATATTATTAATTGGGTTGTTAGTCGTTTTAAAACTGGTAAGAAAGATGTATTGGTTAATGCTATCATGCGTGCAGGTAAGTGTAAGATTAGTTATGAAATTGCTAAAGCAATAAACGCAAAAAATATTTTAGTCATAACTGCAAAACCAGGAGTAGATAATTCCTGGGCAGAGTTGCTACCGCACGGCGAAAAGCCACATATCAATTATACAGACTGGAAGTATCATTCTTATAATAGCAATAAAAAGAAATCATTAGTGTTAACCGATAACGTTAACGTGGTGTTTGCTAGCTTACAATATATAAATTATCATATTGAAGCACCAACTAATTTTTTACAATCAGTGTTTAACACTGAATGGGATATAGTTTTCTTTGATGAGCAACACTATGCAACTCAAACTGATAACACTTTAGAAGTGTTCAACCGTATTAAGTTTAAATATAAAGTAGAGCTTAGTGGTACTCCCTATAAAACATTATTAAGTGGTAGATATGAAAAAGAAGATATAATTAATTTTGATTATATTGACGAACAAAACATACGTAAAACTGCACCAGCAGGTAGTATACTGGCTAAAGCGTTTGAATATAGAGCAGATGTTAATTGGGCGTTAATTAACGTACCTGATAATGTTAAGAATCTTATTAGCGAAGATGGGTTTACGTTTACTAAATTGTTTGCTACTAGAAACAATACATTTACCAATTTACAAGCTGTGGTAGAGTATTTACGGTATGTAAAAGCTAATGCGTATAAAAATGCTCCAGGTAAGTTTAAATCTATTAATAACATTAATAAACATACCTTATGGGTATTACCTGATGATGTCAAAGCAATTACCGCTTTGACGAATTTGTTACAAGAAGATGCTTATTTTAAAAAATATGCTGTTATTAACGCATCGGGTAAAGGTGTTAAGAGTATTGTACAGGTTAAAACTATTATTAATAATGTAGAAAACGGTAAGTTAGAACAAGATGGTACTATTACTATTACCTGTGGTAGGTTCTTAGAAGGTACTACAGTACCAGAGTGGTGCGCTATACATCAAATGAATGATGATAAATCGGCAGCAGATTACTTTCAAGGTTGTTTTCGTGCTAAAAGTGAGTGGAAAGAAGGTAACAAACGTAGTGTTATAGTATTTGATTACAACCCTCAACGCTGTATTGGTGCTATGTATAAGCATGTTATTGACACTGCTGACCACGATAAAGGAGAAACCAATGAAGAGCGTTTTCGTAACTGGTTAGCTGTCAGTGATGTATACGATTATGCAGATAATCAATGGAACTTACTTGATGGTAGTAGTATAATACAAAAAGCTAATGAAGACATATCATTTCATTCAGATGCATTTGGTGAAATTCAACCTGATCGTAGCGCTATTGATATTAATTTAATACAGTTATTACAACCTGTTGTGCCTGGTTCTAGCAATTCCAAGGTAAACACTGTATTAAACGATAATAGTATTGAAACTGGTTCTAATTTTGAGACTAAAACTAATAGTGAGTCTAAAAGTAAGAAAGATAAAGATATAATTGAAGAGACTGTTTTAAGAATAAAACAAGCCATTAAACGTATACCAGCATTAATCTATAATACTGAATTTGAACTTAATAAGATTAATAGTATTAAGCATATTGTTAACTATCCAGATAATAGCTTTGTAGAAAAGCATACTGGATTAACTCCTAAGGTATGGGGTATGTTATTTAATACATTAAATAGCTTGCAGTGTGAAAGAATTAATCGTAGAATAGATGCTTTAACACATAGTGATATATTCGGATGAAAATATTTGATAAAAGATTCAACGCTTTAGCACATCTACACGGTGAAGGTGAAGATGGTGTAACACCTACTGAATTATGTAGAGAGATTGTTTCTAAATTACCTGCAGAAGGTTTTAGAGATTTAAACTCAACGTTTTGTGATCCGCATTGCGGTAAGGGTACGTTTCTATTAGCTATCGCCGAACGCTGCTTTAAAGAAATGGCAAATGTTATACCAGACGAAAAGCAAAGAATAAACCATATAATACAAACAAAGCTATACGGGTATGATATTAATGCTTCTCAAGTAAGCACAACCGCTACCACATTAAAAATGCTGTTGAGAGCTTTTGAAGTAGAAGCATCTTTAAATCTACAACAAAAGGATTCTTTTACTTTATCTGATATACAGTTTAATTACGTAGTGGGTGGACCACCTTTTAAAGAACTGGCTGATAATGGTAGGCAAACCAATAAAAGTATATGGAAAGATTTCTTGTTTAAAGCTAGCGAATTAACAAAGGATAAAGGCGCATTTGCTTTGATTACACCTAATGGGTGGGGTGCACCAAGTGATAATAAAAAGCTAATTGATAATTTGTTCACTAGGCATAATCTCGTTTATGCAAACATAAGCACTGTTAAAAGGCACTTTCCGGGTATAGCATCTTCGTTTGGATATACTATTACAATAAAAGAAGTGTATAATCATAATACAGTTCTACTTTGTGAAGACGGTACACATATAGTGGATCTCGCTATAACTAAGTTTGTAGTTAGTAAAGGAATGAGTATTATTAAAAAACTTACTCTTTCTAAAGATGAACGCTGTAACTTTAAACTAGGTGGTAAAGATGTTGAATACCCAGGAGAAGGTTATCACTATGACGATAAACCAGGTACTGCTATTTACAAAAATATACATTCTGTTAATAGTAGTAAAGACTACGAACCGAATACTACAATACCAGTAAGATACTCTGAAAAACCTAGCCCTATACAAAAGAGAAAAAAAGTAGTTATACCTTATACCGGTCCGGCAAATGTTATTATTGATAACGGAGAGTATGGGGTGGGTTGGTCACAAGTGTTATTATTGGATAATTCAATAGATATAAACAATGTAAAGAGTGTTTTCAATAGCAAGTTGTTTATGTTTTTTGTTTCTTTTAAACACAGCGCGTATAATGAGAATAAAAATTTAAATCAATTTCCGTTATTGGATTTAACTCAAGCCTGGACGGATAAAAAAATGTATGAGTACTTCAATTTAACTTCAAAAGAGATTGAATATATAGAAAAAGTAGTTGATTAATATCCATTAATAAATAATATATATACATGAACGATCAACAATTTAAGGAGTTTATGGAGTTGCATAGAAGTATGGACTGGAAATTATGGGAAATACTTAATATGCTTAAGAGCAAGTATGAAGCTGAAGTCACTCAAAAAAATATAAGTAAAAGCGCAGCACTTGAAGGTCTATTTGGTACTAAAAAGAAATAATGAGCGAAGACTGGGTACAACTCTTTGATAATATTTCAGTATATGCAAACGGCTATCAATTACGAATAACTAAAGATGCATCAGTATTATCAAGACCAGCAAAATTTTTTCTTGGTAATACAGAAGATATAGCAGATAATACTGAGCTATATATAAAAAGAAATAAAAAAAATATAGTAATAACGCTTGGAGAGAGTTGGACTTATGGTGATAGTTTAACTAATGTAAAGGTTTTACATAGAAAAGACGACCCCTTACATAGAGCTAATTCAACGTTTGGGGCGCATTGTGCCAGAATACTAAATGCTGATCTTTTTATTAGTGCGGTGCCTGGTAACTCTAATGGTAATATTTTTAAAACATTAGAACCTACGCTTAATTATGTTAACACTTTAGGTTATGAAAACATTTATTTGATATATCAGTTTACTAGCCCAGGTAGAGATATAGCTGATAATTGGTTTAGAGATACTTTTAAAGAGGCTAATTTATTATATCAATTTAAAGACAAAGGTTCATCTAAGTTATCTACATTAGAATGGTTTAAAGCTTATGATACCATGATGTACAAACATTTAGATGAATTATTGACAAAATATACAAACGTAAAAGCACTGGCATGGAAAAATTTTAATAAAATTCTTACTGACTATAAACCTAATAATTATACTATAATTAAAACTAGTTGGTTAGAATATTTAAATTATCTCTCTAACAGAGAAACTGAAATAGTACACTGTAACGAATCATACTGGTGGAAAGATACATACTTTGAGTTAAAGATAATTAATCATGATGTAGCATTTGCTACACAACAAATGGAAGACTGGGCGAAAGCAAGTGGTTTCTTGGGTAATTCCGGACTGTCAGGGTATCACCCTAACGAACTATCTCATTTTATGTGGGCTGTTTATCTTTTGAGAGAAGCTAACTGGTCACATGTTTGAAATTATAGAAAAAATTAATCAGAAACAATTTATACCTATACCTAACCCACCGGTTAAGTATTTTAATGGTATGGATACAGAAGAGTTGTTTATAGAAAATTTAAAAACACAACCTGAAGACTGGTACTATAGACATAATACTGTAACATACACCCATAATAAACACGGTTATAGAGCACCAGAGTTTGAAGACATTAAATGGGAAGAATCGGTGGTAGTGTTTGGTTGTTCAAATGTATATGGTACAGGTTTAGACGATAAAGACACATTAACCAGCCAGTTATCTCAAATTATTAATAAACCAGTTATTAATATGGGAGTGGGTGGGGCTTCCACAGTGCTTTGTTTACATAATGCTATTATATTACGAAATTTTTATTCAAAACCTTTAGGTGTGGTAAATGTGTGGACTGAACCATCAAGAACAACTTTATATAATGAAAAAAGCTTTTTTAATTGCGGCTTGTGGAATGTAAATGAGGTTAATTACGCGCAGGAATATATCCGTGATGAAGCTAACACCAGCATGTATTTTTTAATGAACTGCTTAGCTAGTAGAGCTCTTTGGGATGATGTAAAGTATTATGAAACCACTTTCTTTAAGCAGGCAGCTTTACTCGCAAACTGTCGGCACGAAAAAATGACAAAAGATAGAGGAAAAGCCCGAGACTTAAGGCACCCGGGCAAAAACTTATGCCGAGAAGTTGCTGAAGATATAGCAACTAATTTAAAACTTTAAAGACTTTTCAAGGTTTTTTAAAACTAAGAGCGTTTAAACTTTTAAGTGTTTGACTATTAAGAATAAGGGTTTGAGCCTTAAGAGCCTTCCACTGATTAGTTGTTTTACTACGTCTACGTTCTATCTCTTCAGTGAGGTCATTATATTTTTTAGCCCACTTACTGTTATATATATCTTCTAAATTTTTCCAGTTAGAAATAATGCTTTTTTTATCTGGCATTTCAGTGTTTTCCGTTTCGTCTATTTTAAGAGACGGTATATCATCTTCATAAGTTATCCAGATTTCGTTTTCTGTTTTGTGAGTCGGTATAGTTACAAAATCATACCATTGTTCAAACACTTCTTTTAAAGCATTATCAAAATCCTCTTCACTGGCTTGTATAGGCTTAAGATATATTTTATCTTTTTTCAAATCAGCATTCGCTGTCCATACATTTTTTGCGCGTGCTAAAGTTTGAGAACTTGCAATATCTAAACCATTTTTACGATAAAGATATACTGTGTTACTGAATTTATTGAGTAGTTGTTTGTCTGTTAAAGCCACTCTTAAAGTGGGGCTGTATATTTGTGATAACCACACCTTTAAGCATACCGGTACCGGTGAACTTCTAACCATATTATTAAGCCAGTTGTCTATAGCCGGGTCCGGAATAAATGGACGGTTCTTGTTTTGATATAAATGAGTGTATGCCTCTCTTAAATAAAAATAACCACTTTCACTAAAAAAAGTACCAAGTTTATGAGTACCGGAACGAGGGCAGGAAACAATTAATACATTACTATTTGCCATATTATATTAATATTATATTATATAATACATAAAAATCAATGAGTAAAGAAGTATACCAGTTATTATTGGATAATGTGAAGTTTGATTTAAATACTGGACCTTATATGATTGGTAGTTACATATCCTATTTGATTGAAAAAGAAATACGCGTGCCAAGTTGGCAACCAGGAGATATAGATATAGTGTGTCGTACTGAACAACAAATATTAAATCTTGACTCAATATTAGCACCGCTGGCTGATACAATAGATAAAACGCTGTCAATACCACATAAGCCGGTTTATGTATGGTCTATTAAAAACTTCAACATACAAAGTGCAGTAAACGATCATAATGCATATGAGCGTATAAAATATGAAAACGGATTTGCGGATTATACAGTCGCGGCGACAGCAAGCGATGGATATAGCATAGTAACAGCTGAAACAACTTTAAAAGATATAGCAGAGAAAACGTTGAGGTTTAATATGTCAAAAGAGAAATGGATTGCTATATACAAAAACAAAAATGTAAATTTTACAAGACAAAGATATAAGCGTTATAAAAGCAGAGGATATAAAGATAAAGACAATATTATTAACAATTTAATAACAGAATTTGAGTTACTTTCTAAACAAGGAAAGCTAAATAATATATAAAATGAAACGTGACCTTTATAAAGTGTTAGCTGAAAGCTACGAACAAGTTGTTGCTAACGAAGACCTTAACGATATGGATATGCCAACAGCACAGCCGGCAGCGCATCAACCTGAACAAGTAGATGAAGCAAGCTTCAGTTTAGGTAAAACTGGTTTAGTTTCTTTAGCTCATAACACTCCTGTTGAAGTGCAAGGCTATCCTGAATCAGTTTGGTATTTACCAGCTGGTACACCTCAATGGATCTTTGAGTTGTGCAGAAACGCAACAGCTGAACAGTTAGAAGCTATAGCTAACCATCAACAAGGAGTACAAGGTTTCGGTGGTTCGCGCGGACCAGTAAAAGGTACTGCAGAAGAATGGCTAAAGCCACATAAGGATCCTTATAAAGAAGAGATGGCTAAACCAACAAACAAACCAACACCTGCACCCGTTCCACCACAGCCAACTCATAAAGTACCTTTTAAGAAGAACCCTCTTATCAATAAGTTTAAAGATAAGACTGGTAGCTTTGGAGATTTGGGCAAGCGCTTAGGTTGATTTAACTAAAAGACATCATATATTAATGTATGCTGTCTTTAGGTATTTACGGACCCTCATTTGCTGAACCACACACTAACCCGAGATTAGAAGACAAGGGTTGGTGTAACTTATTAAAACAGCATTATAATGTCACTAACTACTCTATAGGTGGTAAAGATTTGTGGTCTCTTTATAAAGAGTTTGAACGAACTCATAAAAACCACGATAAGATAATTTTTATATCACCTAGTAGACAGAGATGTTTTAATGGTTCAATAACCTATAATAATTACACGCGTTCATTTACAAGTGTATCGCACATTAATGAGTTTAGAAAAACTAATGAAAATTTACCGGATGACATTAACCGTAAACTTACCGCCATTGAATATTTTTATACAGAACTAGAAGATAGAAATATAAGTTATGAAATATCCGGTATAATAAATGAAAAAATACTTTCAATAAGACCTGATGTACTAATGTTATTCGTGCGCCCTAATAACTTTTTTCCGAATGATCCGCGTTTTACAAATAAAACCCTCTTGATGGATTATCAGCGTCTGTTTGTAAAGAGTGTTAATCCTTCTTTTATATTTAATTATGAACAAAAACCAGGCTGTTTAAATCTTTTTAATACTAATATGGTTTGTCATTTAAGTGAAGAGGTAAATGTGGTATTAGCAGAACATGTTAAAGAAGCGCTTGATAAAGGTGTATGGAGTCCTACTATACCTGATACAATACCGCATGCTCATACTTGGGAATGGTATACCGCTACTTGATTTACAAAGCTTTTAAGTTAAAATATTAATATGATATACCTATTAGGCGGAACAGGCTATGTTGGTCAAGAGTTTCAAGCTCAATTAAGAGCTCGTAACATTGCATATAAAAATATAAGTCGTTATGAATTTGATTATAATGAACCTAACAGACTCTACAATGCATTATCTATAGATAAGCCAGAGTTCTTAATTAACTGCGCTGGTTACACTGGCAAGCCTAATGTAGATGCTTGCGAGCTTGATAAGGCTAACTGCTTACGTGGTAATGCAGTGCTACCTGGTATTATAGCTGATGCATGTAAAAAGCTAAACATACCTTGGGGACATGTATCCTCTGGTTGTATCTATACTAGCAGCGGTCAAGTATGGCGTTCTAACGGATGGACTGAAGAAGATAAACCTAACTTTACATTTAGAAGTAAGGGTGGTTGCTCGTGGTATAGTGGCACAAAAGGCTTAGGTGAAGAGGTACTAGCTAACTATGATAATGTTTATATTTGGCGCTTACGTATTCCTTTTAACAATATAAACAACCCGAGAAACTACCTCTCTAAGTTAATGAACTATAACACTCTCTTAGATGCTACTAATAGCTTATCAGAGTTAAATGAGTTTGTTAGTGCTTGCTTAGATAGTTATCTTAATAAGATATCTTATGGTATCTATAACGTTACTAACCCAGGCAAGGTAACTACAAAAGAAGTAATAGAACTAATTAACAAATATAAAATTGTTGATAAAGGGTTTAAATTCTTTAAAGATGAATCAGAGTTTATGCAAATAGCTGCTAAGACACCAAGATCAAACTGCGTACTTGATAGTAGTAAAATACTTAATGCTGGTATCAAGTTAACAGAAGTACATGAAGCACTTGACAGAGCGCTAAGTAACTGGGTAAAATAAAATTATGATAGACTTTACTAAAAATAACTTTAGATCAGCTGTAGCTAATAGTTCAGTGGTTGTAGTAGACTTCTGGGCATCTTGGTGTGGCCCGTGCAAAAGTGTTATGCCTTTGTTAGAACAAATAGCATTAGAGTATAAAAACGAGGCCATATTCGGTAAAGTTAATATTGACAATGAACACGATCTTGCTGCAGAGTACAGTGTTAGAAGCATTCCTACTGTGTTAATAATTAAAAACGGTACGGTGGTTGATAGACTTATAGGGCAAAACATTACGCCCTCTGCATTAACAGAATCAATTAACCTCTATACAGAGTAATGTACTCTCTTAATGAAGAACATAGCGCCATTACCAGCGTCATTTCTATGGTAAAATCTGGAGAATCCAACGTAGGGTTTATGACTGAAATATTGTTACATAGCTGGTCTTTTAACAAGAAAAGAGCTGAACAGATAGTGCTGGAAGGAATAATTAAAGCAAGCGCAAATTAATGCTTGAACTGTCAATGTTCTGTTCTATAATATAACGCAATGAACAGAAAATTTAGTACAGGCGCTCAAAGAGATACAGACGAGGGTAAACCACGAATGAGCTTGATACCTACTGAAGAGCTTATCCGAGTAATGAATCATTACCGAAAGGGTGGAGAGAAGTATGGCTTTGATAACTGGAAGCATGGTATGACTACATCTGTATTTTACGATAGTGCACAGAGACATCTGCTTAAATGGTGGGCAGGAGAAGAGGATGAAGACCATTTATCAGCTGTGGTGTGGAACGTAATGGGTGCTATGTGGACTCAGAAAAACAAGCCAGAATTAGATGATAGGGAGAACTTCAAGTAAATAACTTTATGCAACGCTGGGATATAATTAACGCCTTCATACGCAAATATAATTACAAAAGCTATCTTGAAATAGGTACTCAGCACGGTATATGTTTTAAGGAAGTAAAGTGCGATCACAAAGTATGCGTGGATATAAAAAAAGACTTTGATAAACTGACTTATGAGATGTCAAGTGATGATTACTTTAAAAAGTTTAGCGATAAGTTTGATATCATATTTGTAGATGGATTGCATACCGAAGAGCAGACCATAAAAGATATAGCTAATAGTTTAGTAGCACTTAATGAAGGTGGTACTATTATAGCTCATGATTGCTTACCAGATAGCGAAGGAGCTACAACTCCTGGACTTTGTGGTACTTCGTACATGGCTCCTATTTGGTTTAGAACAAGTGTTGCAAACGTAACTGTTCAAGTTGTAGACACTGATACTGGTTGTGCTATTATTAGAAGAGGCAATAATAATTTGTATACAAAAACCTATTACGAAGAAGCAAAACAATACAAATACTTTGCTGAAAACAAGAAGGATTTAGTAAACGTTTTGACCGTAAAAGAATTTGAAGACTTGATTAACTCTTAAATTAAGCTACAATAACTATTATGAAATCTGACTTAAGATCGCAAATTTTTGTTGCGGTATCCGCTGCAATTACGCAAAAATATCCCACTCAAACAACTATTGATTATGCTTATATAGCTGATACGGCTCTTAAGCTTACTAACACTCTTTACGACAAATATAACGAAGATAATAAAGTTAAACCGGAGTTATTAAACGAGCAAGAAGCTCATATCAACGATCAAATCCGTATTCCTTTAGCAGAAGAACCTAACTGGACCTAATAATAAACGTTATTATATCCAAATTTAACTTGAGTATATCCGGGTTTATTGTATTATTTGATATACTTGTCACAGTGAAATACTATTTATACTAATATGAAACAAAAGATACTGGAGTTAACTAAAGAACAATTTAATAACGTTTACGGTAATGCCTATCTTAAAGGCAAATATGGAGATGATTGGGTTGATATAATCATAAACGATCTTAAGAAATCAGGCACAATAATTAAATTTATAGAAGAGAAACAAATCCAAGCTAAAAAAGAGTTAGAAGGCCTAAATAAAATCCGATTATGAACGAGAGAAAAATAGCTATTACAACTGAAGAGTGGTTACAATTACCTCGCTCTGTAAGAGTGCCTCGTAAATGGTACTGGCCTACTGGTTGGTACGAGGCTCCTTTTGCTATGATGATGAACGATTGGGATAATTGGGAGAAGCATATTAAGAAAGAGTATCCTATTCAGCATTGGTTAAGAGAGAACTTTCAATATACATTTAGACATTATTACCGCGTTGTTAAAGGCTTAAAGCATTACATAGTTAACCCTCGTCGTAGAATGCGTAATGCTGTATTCACTGCACAGTATATGGACTTAGTAGAGCTTGTACCACACTTTCACTTTCAAACTATTATTGAGTTTGTAGAAGTAGAAAAGACATTTGAGGTAACAGATTGGTCAGAGGAAGGAGTATATGAAAAAGGAAAGAAGCTTAAAGAGTACTATCATTATGTTAAATACGAACGTCCGTTCTTATTAGAGAAGCTCAGTATGGCTTACGAGCGTGTAGAGATAACTGATATAACAGATCAAACTCGTTATGATAGAGTAGATGCAATAAATAAAGAGATTAAAGATAAAGATACAGAACTATGTATTTGGCTAATAACTAATCGTGATCTCTTATGGACCTAATTTATGCTAACACTTAACGAAAACACATACAATTCAATTTAAAGCTGGCACCTTACAGTTAGGTAACGATAATAATTAGATGAAAGATTTTTTACAGTATC
>Ga0316228_1001535_pt1 | contig 23398 bp, 20 predicted proteins | sample TBH18021metaG_FD_206005 | JGI IMG/M metagenome (GOLD analysis project Ga0316228, IMG submission 206005) | Freshwater microbial communities from Trout Bog Lake, Wisconsin, USA - TBH18021 | ecosystem: Environmental > Aquatic > Freshwater > Lake > Hypolimnion/Profundal zone | place: USA: Wisconsin... | reverse complement strand
CCCCACCCTGCGAGAAAATCGGGACTTTTAAGAACACATATAGAGATCCGAAAGCTTCAAGGCGTTAATTATCTTTCGTAGTGACACTAATACTTTTCACCGCAATTCCTAATTCCCGGTCGGACGTTCCCAATGGGGGGACGGCGTCAGGCAAATCAAAGCGCAAATTCAATACCGAACCGCTTATAAACTGCCGGGGAACTTCAATAGAGTATTCCTCGTAATCTCCTGCAGGTGCCACTTCCAGACTGCTCAACAAATGTCCGTCGTTATAAATAGTCACTCGTTGTTTCTCAACATTTCCAGGTTGATTGAATGGATACAAATTTATTTTGACAACCACGTCGCCGGCAACTAGGCTTACAGGTATCCACAAACCTGCCGTTTTCCCGTCAGTCCAAGTGAAACCATCCTCGGGAACACTCCACCCGTATTCCTGGAACCGCTCCGCATTACCACCTTGCCCAAACTTAAGGTCTGTTACATAGTTGTCCACTATCTCCCTTACGTTAGACTCATCAGGGATGGTTTCGTTTTTTAGCACCCGCAGGCCATCTTGAAGGAAATCGCTGACATGCCTCGATTGAAATGCTTCTTCATTGATTTCCAAAACTATAATATTTTTTGTTAAAAATTCCCTCCTCCAGTTTAGTTGTTTGCTTTTAAATGCGTACTCCCTTGCCTGGTTTCGTGGTATAGTCAAGAACCCTACTTTATAGTAAATATAATAGTCTACCAAGCTAAAGACTTTACTCTGAGAAAGCAATTCCAAGGGAGCTCCAACAAAGCTTCCGCCAACAATGGCGAATTTAGGCCTATAATCCTGAAGAGTAACTTTTAAAATGGGATGGGGTACGAGATAATGCGCTGGCGGATACATCAAATTGAGAAGATCCACAAAATCTCGATCACTTCCTTGCGGGTTATCGTCAACTTCCACACTTTCCAAAGTAATATGCTTGAGTTTTTTATCAGAGAGACTTTCAATCTTACTAATCAAGGCGGCGGTTGAATAAAACGCCCCAAGATAATTCCAATGTATCCCTCCTTGGGGAAATAACGGATAAGAGCTTTGCTGTTTTTGCTCCAAAGTAGTTCGCTGTCCATCCACATAGTTAATGGTATATTGATTAAACAACTCTACCATATTATCATAGTCTCGTTTCGAACCTTTCCTTGCATTCCCGAAAACATCCGGGATGTATTCCGGATAGGTCGCTGCTTTGCTGGGAGTGATCAATACCAAAAACATTATCCCCCGCATTTTTAATAAGTTTTGCATCTCGGCCATCTGTTCTACCAGTTCTTGAGCCGTTTCGATAGGCATGGGTCGAATCTGTCCTGTTTCTACGTATATATAAGGCGTAGACAACAATTGTCCATCCTTGCCGACAACGATTACCCCATTAGCCATATATGACTTGCTAAAAAGGCTAAAATAAATTTGGTTATTAAGTCTGATAAACGCTTCGCGCAACGGAAAATTCTGTTCAAACCATGTGGTAAAGTGCTTCTGGAACTGGCCGTTCCACCAAGACGCCAAAGAATATTCCGGTTTCTTCTCTTCGAGGGTCACTCCGACCAGATTCGCTTTGACCATTCGGTCTACAAAAGGAAACGATTTAACTGAGTGTACTGCTAGAAGCAGGATTGGAGACAAAAGCATAAGAAAGAGGACGCCAATAATCACCATCTGTATTCTTATTGACTTTAGCACTATTGTGACCTCTCCCCTCAACAGCAAATTAGAACCGGAAGTAAAGAAAGGGATTGAATGCGACGGCCGAAAGCTTGCCGAGGGCCAGAACAAGCAACAGACCGACGGCCAAGACTTCCAGTAGCGGTCTGGACGAATATGTTTTATATCTATTTATCACTTGTTCATAATTGGGAAGGATCGGAACAAAAGCGCATAAAAGTCCCAACACAAGATAAAACTTGACGTTTTCTGTAATATAAACGAACTGTCCGGGACCAGCGTTCATGGTAAACATCGCCTGGATATAAGGAATAATCTGCCCAGTACTGGTCGCCCGAAAAATAACCCATCCCAATATTACCAGAAAAAATGTAACCAAAATGTTTACAACCCTTGGCAGCCGTTTCTGCCATTCTAGCCAAAACAACTTGTCCAAGGCCAAGAAAATGCCGTGATAGACTCCCCACCAAACGAATGTCCAGTTAGCTCCATGCCATAAACCCGAAAGCAGGAAACAGATCCATAAATTCCAGTAGGTTCTTAGGCCAGGCTTCCTGCTTCCCCCGAGTGGAATATAGAGATAATCCCTGATCCAAGTCGATAGGGAAATGTGCCAGCGCCGCCAGAATTCGGTGAAGTTCGCGGCGATATATGGCATATTGAAGTTTTCCATCAACCGGAATCCTATAATGCTGGCCAATCCGATTGCCATATCGGAGTAAGCGGAAAAATCAAAATAAATTTGAAGCGTGTAGCATATTGCCCCCAGCCAAGCATTTTGGGGTCCCAACTGGGCGACTGGCAAACCGAATACTGCGTCGGCGATTTCTCCCATGGTATCGGCTATCAGCACTTTTTTGCCAAGGCCCATAATGAACCTGACTGTGCCTCTGATCACGTTTTCGGCGTTTATATTTCTTTTTTGCAGTTGATCGGCGATATCATGATATTTTATAATCGGTCCGGCCAGTAGTTTAGGAAACAAGAGCACGTATACCAGATACGACAAAAGGCGCTTGGCCGGATAACCCGTCCCTCGGTATATATCCACTACATAGGTGATCTTTTCAAATACCACGAAAGATACGCCTACCGGCAGAGCAATTTCCAAAAACGAATAGGATGATACGTGGAAAAGCTGGATAATGCTCTCTATGAAAAAATTCACATACTTAAAATAGAACAAAATTCCTAAATTTTGACAAATGGCCAATGCAAGAAAACGCCGCTTTGTCTTCTCGTTGTCAGTCTTCGCTATTGCGCTGCCTAGCCCCCAGTCGATCAAAGCCGATATCATGACAACAAGGCTGAATCTGGGCTCTGTCCACATATAAAAGAACAAGCTGAAGAAGACCACAACCGCGTTTTTATACTTGTAATCCACCAAGAAATAGGCAAGTAAAAATACCGGCAGAAATCCAAGTAAGAAAAATGGCGAGCTAAATACCATAATACTCTCCCTTTGAGCACTCTCCAGTTCTGTTGCTCAGGGGCACCTCCTCACGTCATGTGCGTAGACTCTTATGGATTGGTGCGAGGTTGAATATCAGCCAAAATGACGGTGTATGATAGCGAAGTGATAGATAGATTTGTGGGGCGGTAGCCGAAAAAGTTTTCACAAAAATACGCAGTTCTTACAAGTCCGCAGCTGGCATTGGGCAGCCAGCAATAATCCACCTTAGAGCGGTAAGGCGTTAAGAACATTATTCCTGAATGCCAAGTGTCAATATTCGATGCTCGTTCTCGTATTGCCAGTGATCAGATTTGGTAAGTAAGGCTTTCTACCAGTCTTTGTTCTTATCACTGCCGCCTATCAAACTCAAACTTACTCGTAAAAAAAATCACTCAAAACCTCGTGCCTTTTCACTTGTAAACGCCTTTTGCATATCGTTTGAATAATATAGTGTTTGATTCCGGTTCGCAATCTTGTATACTGTCATATAGTCCTTTCCCCTCCTAGCTGTATTGTACGATCGGCGCCACGATTCCCACGTATTCCAGATACACCATCAGCGCACGCACACTTTCACCAGCGCCCTTCTGCTCCGTGTCGATTACGAAATCAGGACGCAGCGGCTCTTCGTATACGTCACTCACGCCTGTCATATGGGGCAAGTAACCTTGATCCGCCTGATGATATAATCCCTTCACATCGCGACTTCGGCAAAGATCAATCGGACACTTCACATAAACCTCCACAAATTCGTCCTCCCCGAACAAGCCGCGAACATCTTCCCGCATCTGCTGGTAAGGGGTGATGGCGGCCACGATGACGACCAGTCCGGCATCCACCATCAATTTAGCGACTTCCGCCAGACGACGGATGTTTTCGGTGCGGTCTGCCGGCGAGAAGCCTAGACTCTGATTCAGCCCGCTCCGGACCATATCCGCATCCAGAACATAAACATGCATATTCCGCTGGAACAGCTCGAGTTCGAGACAATAAGACAGCGTCGACTTGCCTGCCCCAGATAACCCGGTCATCCATACGACAAAAGAATGATGTGTATTTTGCCGACGTCTGTCTTCCTTGCCAACACTTCCCTGTTGGGGAAACAACTGTAAGTCCGCTTCCTTTCGCAGCTTCGGAGCCGGCTGCAAGGCTTCAGCCAAAGGCTCGATCACAATGCCGCCGCCAGCGACCTGATATCCATCAATTAGTACCAAACGTCCCGTGGCGGGAATTCGGGCAAACTCGTCCGCCACGATAGGCTTGTCGGCACAGAGCACCGCTACGCCGATAGCGCCCGCCGTTAGGTAATCCCGCTGCTGTTCGCACAGGTCACCCATATCTACGACATGGCTTAAAGATTCGACCTGAACGCCGACCTCTTGGTACCCCAGCTTCATCTTGTATCGTTTTCCGCCCGCGAGTGGATTTTTCCCCAGCCAAACAACTCGGCAGCGAAGGCGTCGGGCAATCGCCGGTCCATTTAATTCTGCTGCCATTACCATTCCCCGCTCAAAGAATAGCGGCTCGTCCAATTCCACTGCTACGCAATCACCGGCCTGCGCTTCCTTTACCTCCGTATCCGGCCACTTGTGGAGTTGCATCACTCTGGCTTTTTCCAACGTTGGATACACCATGACCGTTTGCCCGGACGATACGGCGCCGGACTCGAGCATCCCTACAGCCAGGCGCCTGCGACCGACCCTGTATACGTCCTGAATCCCCATGCGCAACTCCGCACAATCGTGCACCGGTGCCACAAATCCGCATAACTGTTCCAGTACGGTGGGGCCGCCATACCAGGGCATTTTTCCCGATCGATTCACTACATTGTCCCCGCTGGCGGAAGCCGCGGCGATGAAGGCCGTCGCGTTCAGGCCATGCAAAGCAAAAAAAGCAGTGAGTTCTTCTTGTATGCGCCGGTATGTCACTTCATCCCAATTCACCAGATCCATCTTATTGATAACCACGGCCAGTTGGCGGATTCCGAGCAGCGAAAGGATCAGGCTATGTCGCCGGCTCTGCTCCTGCACTCCTTCCGAAGCATCCACCAGCAAAAAAGCCGCATCGGCACGGCTTGCCCCGCTCAACATATTTTTGAGGAACTCCCGATGGCCGGGAGCATCCGCAATCAGATATTGGGTCTCTTCGTAAAGAAATTGCACTTGGGTAAAATCGATGGTAATCCCCTGATCCTGCTCTTCTGCCAACCCGTCCAACAGATAGGCAAACTCGAAATCCCGTCCCTGTTCCGCAGATCGGCGTTGAACGAAATCTATACGGTCCGGAGGAACCTTACCGGTATCAAAAAGAAGCCTTCCGACCAGCGTGGATTTGCCATGATCCACATGACCCAAAAAAACTACCGTAGGCCCTCTCTTCATCACATATATCCTTTCGCCCGTAGTTGCTGCATAGCGTACCGCTCGGCCTGGTCTTGCGCCCGGCCGGAACGTTCGGATCGATTGATGATTTTCAGTTCCTTAATTATCTCCGTTACAGTCGCCGCCTCCGAGTCGATCGAAGATGTACAGGGCCAACAGCCCAGACTGCGGTACCTCTTCCCGTTACGGGAAAAATACAGTGTCGTCACCGGAATCTTTTCTCGCTCAATATATTCCCATATGTTAAGCTCGGTCCATCCCAGCAAAGGATGAACCCGCATGTGGGCTCCCGGCGGCAGTTCTGTGTTGTATTCGTCCCAGACTTCCGGCGGTTGTTCTTTGTAACTCCAGGCAAAAGCCGAATTTCTGACACTGAAAATCCGCTCCTTGGATCGCGAGCCTTCCTCGTCCCGACGGATACCTAGCAGGATGGCGTCATAGCCATGCTCAGCCACCGTCATGCGGAACGCTTCAGTTTTCAGTGCGGAACAGCACTCCATTCGGCCTGCTTCCGGCTTCATTCCTTCTGCTAGCGCCGCTTCGTTGCTCCCTACCACTAGCTGCAGTCCCCACTCCCTGACCAGACGGTCCCGATGCACTATCATTTCCGGAATCTTGAACGTGGTGTCAATATGAACCAGTGGAATTGGACACTGTCCCAGAAAAGCCTTGCGGGCTAGCCACAAGAGAACCGTCGAATCCTTGCCGATCGACCACAGTATCCCTGGTTTCTTGAATTTCGCGTACGCTTCACGGATGATGTGGATGGTCTGATTTTCAAGACGTGACAAAGGGTCGCTAGCGTTCACCATTTATGCTTCTTTCCCCCAAAATAATTATAGCAGTATCTAAAAGCATTAAATTTTCACCTCGCGTTGTAAACTGGAATTACCCGAGCAGCCGCTTAGCCCAATTTATGAATTGGAGTGCCGACATAAACCCCCGGAGCCTGAATTGAACGAAGCACCAGCCCGCCTGCACCAACCAGGACATCCTCTGCAACCTCGACATTGTCAATAACTGTTGCCCCTGCACCAATCATCGAGAAGCGACCAACCCGACTTCGACCGGCCACAGTAGCATTAACAGATATATGAGCAAAATCAGCGACTACGCACTCGTGTTCGACAATAGCACCTGTATTGATGATGCAGCCCATACCGATCTTCGCTGCCGGGCCAACATGGGCATGATGCCCGATCAAGCAACCTGGTCCAATAATACTGCCTACGCCAACAGTGGCGCTGGGAGCAACCAGTGTGGCGAGTGGCCATCCTGCAGAGTTTATGAGTTTACACTGCTTCTGACGACGTTTATTGTCCCCCATTGCAGAAAACACGCTCCAGCCGTCAGGAAGCGCAGCGTCCCATTCCGCTACTACCGGGAAACCCATAAAAGTCTCTCCCTCGCGTGCCTTATTATCGACAAAACACAAAGCTTCCACACCCATAGCCAATGCCACATCGGCAACTGATCTTGCATGCCCACCGAATGCAAAAATAAGTAGTCCGCTCAAGCGATTTAATTGAAGGGCGGAAGGGAGTTTATCGGATGCCATGATGCGAGCCCCTTTCAAGAGGAGGTAGATTATATCTTTGAAATTCGCTTAATTATCGCGTGTGCTCATTAGCTACATCTACACGTGTTCGCTACTTCGGCCCCCGGAAGACCTGATTTTGAATATACGGCAAGTACCCCCGGTTGTTCAACGCAACCATGCGCCATGCCATGTCTTTCCAGTCATATGGCGTTGACAGGTTGCCGGATATGACTCTATAGACTAACTGGTTGACGTTGGAATAGTTATGGAGTCTGTGAAGATGCTAGAAAGGAATCCATGATGTTCCGTATAGGTTTGAGCCAACGATCAGTGAGTTTCGGTTGTGAATGTTATATTTACAATGCTAATTCCCGCGGTGGTAATTTGCCGTATGGCCGGGTGCAACTGTTCAGCCTGTGTCCGTTTTTTTTCACCGGTCGGCAGGACAATATTTCTCGCCGCTATCCTTTACTAAAAACAGTTCTTGCAGGAACTCCGAAAACAGTGTTATTGGCAGGCACATCATGAATGACGACTGTACCGGCACCAACCGTAGCAGATTCTCCTATTTTTGCATTCTGTAATACGGTAGCTCCTGTATTAATCATCGCAAAATCAGCTACTTGTACTCCTCCCAGCAAGGAAGCGTTATTCATAATATCTACAAAGTTGCCAACGGTGACGTCATGGCCTATAAGACATGCGCCGACCAGCAAACAATGATGACCAATTCGCGAACCGGTGCCGACCTTGGAACTTCCTAAAAATATATTGCCTTCCCCCATAATGCAATCTTTGGCAATAACCGCTGTAGGATCAATAATATTAGGATAGATTATATTATACTTTTTCAAATTGTTTCGAACTTTTTGCCTAACTACAGGATCACCTATGGCAATAACACCATGTATTTCTTCGACATTCTTAAACCAGGTGTCATCACCGATTATCGGATAGCCATAGTGTATTTTCCCAATATTTTCTCTGAATTCGATGTACCCCAAGATATTCCAGGTTAGCTTGGACTCATTTATTAATTCAATTATAAATGCCAGATCTCTTGCACATCCTCCAGCTCCAACTAGTACGATGTTTTTCATTACGTCCCCTTACTACAAATTCAAAACCTCTTTCAAGAGGAACTAGCGAACAGCTCTGAAATCCGTTCGAGTATCGCAATGTGCTCATTCGCTACATCAGCCCATGTTCGCTGCTTCAACCGACGGAAAACCTGGTTTTGGATTTCCAGCAAGTAATCCCGATTGTTCAACGCCCATTCAATGCGCCGTGCCATGTCTTCCCAGTCATATGGATCGAAGAAGGTAGTACCTTGCAATTCGGTTTCGTACAGAATCTCTGCCGTGACATTGATGCGCGCCATAACTACCGGCGTTCCGACCGAAAGGGCCTCGGTGAAAGTGAATGGACATCCACCCTCGCTCAGGCTCGGATTGACCGCCAAATCCGCCAGTTTATAGCAGGCAGCCAATTCAGATACGCTCAATCCATATAAACAAAGCACGTCATTCTCGAGATGATGATCGACAATAAATCTTTTGATTTCTGGCATTCTCCCCGGATCGCCGGTCAAAATCAGCTTATGACCGATGTAGCGCCGCCGCAGCAGAAACTCATATGCTTTTATCAAAGTCAGAATATTTTTATTGGGTCTAAACTGACTGGCGTAAAACAAAAACTTCATCTGTCGGTTCGGGAGGTCCGCCGCGTACCCGGGGTTGCTGGATTTCTGAAGCGCCGAGAGCAGCAATGTCTGACAATAGTGTCGTGAGGTTGCCTCGGCATTGGGAAAATCACTGATGCTAATCCAGCTGTCCAGTTCATTCGGTGCATGCTGCACTACATGGACTTTGGAAGGTGCGACGGCATAGCGGTCAACCAACGTTTTCCATTTTATTCCTTCGCTATAGGTAACCATATGTTCGGCATTTCTTATCGCCTTTTCTATAGTTTCGAACGTGTTCAAGAAACGATCGCCACCGACACGGGAAAATCCAGTCGGAAAATCCGTCAGCACCACATCCGGCACACACATCAGCCGAGGGGCCTTAATTTTGTTGAACGCAGGCCAATAGGCGGCTGGGCAGTACCATGCCTTAACCTCATTCAGGCCCTCAATCAGGGTTTGCATGCGTTGGGTCTCGGTTTCCTGCATCACTTCAAAAAGCCTCAATACCCATCCGTCTTCCTTCGGGTTTGCCAGCAAGCTCGCCAATCTGAGGCGCCAGCCCTGCAATGAACCCATGAGACGGGTTTTCCCCAAGCGCTGTAACATTTTCCCCCAACGAGCTATCAGAGTAAGAATCCAAAAAGGTCCCGCAACAAGCAGCAGCCCACCGCCCTCAACCAGTAACCTCAAAAGGGAGGAAACATCATGGGCTTGCGCCGCGCGCTGCTCCAACCGATGCAACAGCCTTTTTCTAAGACCCTCAACGACTGCTGCCACTCGCTTGCCCCACCCTGCAAATCGGGGACGCTTTCGAAACGCCTGGTAAGCCTCGTAGATGAGCAGCAGATGGGGTTTGCCAGTTGGCGAAACTATGCACACCTTCTCTCTGGTCATTCCCTCACTCTCAAACAACTGCTCCAGCATGCTGCGAGACCAGCTCGGGCACACGATCACAAAAGTTATGTCCTGTCGAGCTTGTGCACCCCGCAGAAAGGACGCCAAATATCGGCCCAACCCTTGGGCCCGTAGGTCAACCATGGGAGGATACGCAATATAGATGCCGTAGCTCTTCACAGACATTCACGCACCCCTTCCCAATACCTGCCGGCTAATACCTCGACCCGTTGCCCGGCCAGCTTTTCTGCGTTCGGCAGCATGGATCGCCGGGTAGCGGCTTTTTCTTCCAAATATTTAAGTTGTTCGGCCATGTGCCGAGGCGAGTAGGGATCCATCCAGGCCAGGTTGAGGGAGAACTGATCGTCTATTTCCCTCATGGCCGGGTAATCGCTGGACAAGGCAGGAACTCCCAGACAGGCTGCCTCGACAACACTGAAAGTTCCGTTGTCGATATAGCTGGCGTGCCATAGGAAACGCGCCCCGCTCAAACATCGTCGATATTCTCCTTCAGGCAATTCCCCTTTCCACTCTACACGTTTAAGCAGTGCTTTACTGCGCCCGAAAACCTCCGCCATTTTCCTGCGATGAGGCAAGTCGCTGGTGAGCATTTCCTTTGTGTTAACACCGGTTACCCAGCAGTCAAGCTTTCCGTCAAGCTCTTCGTAATAGATTTGTAAGGCTTCAGCGGCCCGTCCGTGGTTCTTCTGTGGGGCGTCGTTGGTGGTCCAAATAAAATACTCATCAGCCGGCTGGGTTCCTCCATGAGGCAGGACCGGAAAATACGGGGCCAGCATAGGGAGCCTGCATACTTTACGTGGATCCAGTCCAGCATACTGGACGGCATCGCTGTAGGTGAAGTCGGTAGTCACCAGGACTCGCTCGACTGCACGAGCCGCATTAAGGAATGGTTGGTCGGCACCATGAGGTAAAATAGCAACATAGCGTTGCAGGTAGTCATACACCATAAGGACCATCGGCTTAAGAGGCAGGACGGGGATGGGCAATCGGTCAGTTATGAACAACCAAAGGTCACAATCCTGTAATTGGTGTATGCTGTCATCAGGCACAGTGTATTGACCCTGAGTCGGTTCCCATCCGGCAAAGCCGGCATAGCGCATTGCTCGCCTTGCCTCAGCTGGTGTCAGCATGTTCCAGTGAAACGGCCGGCGGGCGATATCGGCGGGAAGATCGGTGAAAGCCTCATCCGGATAGCATTCTGGATCATCCGGATACAATAGTACCACCTCGGCAGCTTCGCCGCTTTGCCTACTCCCGAGGCAAAGTGCCTCCGCCAACAACTGGGCGCCACGCAGGGTGCCGCCACGATAAGAAATCGGAAGAATCACCGCGATTCGCTTGCGCCGGACTGCCAACGACCGTTCCACCTGCTCAGCTCTCCAAGTTGACAAGTTTTTGATAATACGTTGAAAACCCTCTCGCCATGCCTGCTCACAGTTTTCCGGTTTCATATATTCGAGCAACACCGTCTGGCTTTCCCGTATCCGATTGATAAGCTCCCAGTCATCACTTAAGATGCGCTTGATCTTGCCGCGGGCCTCTCGCACTGTCTTACAACGCCCCGGCAAGCATTCCCCCCCCATGCGGTCCATCATCCCACCTGCCATAAACACCAGAGGCATGCCTGCTCGAACCGCTTCAAAAGGATGGTAATGGATATGATTGGGCTCGCGACTATGGTAGAACATAACACGACTTCGAGTCATGTTGCGCTGGTGCTGTTCATACGGGACGAAACCCAGAACGTTCGAGTCTGAAACCGCAATAGGCTGCCCCCCCCCAATGGCGTAAGGTAAATCGCCAAAGTTGGCCACAAACTCTTCATAAATTGACCTGTAATAAGAATTTATCCCCAAATCAGGACAAATAAAAAAAATTCTTCTCTCGTTTCCTTCCCAATCAGTTCTATTTGAAGTTTCAGCAAGCCCAAGCGGAAGGAATATTCGGGAGCGGCAAATGTAATCCGGTTCGCTGTCGGCGAGATGTGAATAAGCCTCACCGAAAAAAAACCTACGTCCTAATTTCTCGATGCAACGCCGACCCATCCCATTCTGCAATAGTACGTTCAAAACCGCATGGTATGAGACTGAGGCATTTCCATAGGCTCTCCAAATAACAGCTCCATCAAAGTATTTACTTGCTTGAATAAGGATATTGGGATTATAAAGAATAAAAAAAGCCACATCAAAATACATACTTGCTAAGCGCCATGCGTCCGGGGATGCGCCGCCATACCAGTCTGCCTTATTAAATAGCGACAAAGCATCTTCTGGAATAGTGAGATGATCGTCTTCAGACCAATCCACCGAAGCGCTTCGAAAGCTCGGATCACTCGGGAAAGTCTTCGGCAAGAAGATCTCGTCAATCCCGATACGTTTCAATAAAGGAATCTCGAATTCTCGCGCTGAAGTATGGTTGAGCAGCCACATTACTCGTAACGAGCCATTATTTAAATTCATAATAATCCATTCACCTTTTTGTATTGATCTACAGCTTGATTTATTAGTCCATCATAGATAATTTCTCCAAGGTGGAGCACTACGCCGCGCTGACAAAGGCTCTTAAGTGCATTAAAATCGTGGGAGGCCAGCACCAGAATTTGTGCCTGTTCGATTAGTTGAGCAATGCGCTGCTTCGCCTTGGTCATGAAATTGGCGTCCCCTGCACCAATAACTTCATCAAGCAGGAGTAGATCACCACCAACCGAGGTGGAAATGGCAAAGGCCAGGCGCACCTGCATACCCGCAGAATAAGTTTTGATAGGATAGTCGATGAATTGGCCCAAATCGGCGAACTCAACGATTTCCGCCTCTTTCTCCCGCATGAAACGTGGTGTCAGTCCTAGCAGCAACCCACGATAAAGAATGTTTTCCCGTCCGGTGGCATCCGGCTCAAAACCAAGACTCAGGTCAAAAAGCGAGCGCACTTTTCCTTCGACCTTCAGAATCCCGTTGGAGATCGGGTAAAGACCGGCCACCGCTTTGAGAAAGGTGCTTTTGCCAGCACCGTTGTGGCCCAACAGTCCAACGCGTTCGCCACCCCGGATTTCAAGATTGATGTTTTTAAGGGCATGAATGTCTCGAATTTCCGCAGAAGCGGCGTGTTGCGTAAAAAGATGAGCCAGCAGTGATTTAAGTGAACGTTCCTTATATGCCGCTGACGCATAATACAAGTCCACATCCTGCAACAAGATTCGTGGCTGCTTCATAGATAAAAAATCACCTTGCCTTCAGCTTTGCGACCTACTAGCCACGCGAGAATTACAAACAGAAGGGCCGATCCCAGTGCATAGCCGTAGTTGGTAGCAGATGGCCATGACCCGTCCAGTAAAGGCGCTCGGAAAATTTGCAGTACGTGATAAATAGGGTTGTAATCTACCAGCGCACCAAGCCCCCCTTTGCGAAACATCGTGGCATCAAAATAAACCGGAGAGATAAACCACAATGCCTGCATAACCAGGCCCATGGCATGAGGCACATCACGATAGCGCGTACCGATGTAGGCCAAAAAGGTAGCCAAGGGCCAGGCAATTAAAACGAAGATAGGAAATATGCTCAAAGTCGCCAGCCAGCTCCAGCCTATATTCTGAGGCAGAACAACGGCAGACCAAACGTAGAGAGAGATACTGGCCAGCATCAGTACCATTAAGCTGCTCAATACAGTACGTAGGGTATAAATCGCCAGAGGGTGCCGACATTGCTTGATATAAGCATCGGCCTGCACAAATGAGAGCGCCCCTCCTGTGACATTGGACATGACAAAATCCCAAACAATGATCCCTGATAGAATATAGGGTGCGTAAGTAGTAATATCGCTATTAAATAGACGACTGAAAACAACAGCTAACAACAGAGTCATTCCTAGCGGCTGAAAAATCGACCATAATATTCCGAAAAATGACCTCCGCCAACGCGACCTCAAATCCGAAAGAGCAAGATGGATCCAGAAATAACGTGCTTGCCAAATACCTGCCATATAACTATGCATCAGCTGAATCCGTCGGCTTGACCGACGCCCCTATCCATCGTACACCCAAGCCAAAACTGAAACGTTCGAGGCCAAGCGTTGTTTTATTAAATCGCTGGATTTCTCGATTATCAATCATGAGCACCACTTCGGCGTCCGAGACGAGGACCCGGCAATTTCCTGCCAACGGCAGATTCTCGACAGCAACGTCTGGCAATCGCGCCCACATATTACCGTCGTGCCGCCAAATTGAAAGCGCCGCGGATGACGACCCGGCCGGTTGGAGAAGCAGCGCCGCCATGTCGGTATCCCCTCCCAAGCCTTTATAACCCAATACAGCCGAAACATGTCCAACCCCTGGTTCCGCGTCCAATTCATAATAAAAAGATAACACCCCACCTGCAACCTGCGGTTTCTTCATGGCCAGGCACAAATTGTCTTGTCCGGCCCGCCGCATGCCATTGGCTAAAGATTCTGGCGAACCAAAAATCAAGGCATAGTCAGACCACAGATGCCGCACCTCATGGAAAGCTCGCGCAGCACTCAATCTGTCGTTTGCCACCTGCACCCGCATATCTTGGCTAAGAAGCCGGGCGAGCCCCGCGAAAGGCGCACCCGGGTGTGCCTCATCAGGCACGTCCATCAATCGAACTTCATGGACTGCTCCATACGGCCCCAGACAAATGTAGTCAAGGGCTTTCCAGGTCAGCCGATCCAGTATCCACAGTCCACTCAGAGAACTCCGGCGCAAATCACGTCCGCTTTTCTGGCTTTCACCCACTACTACAAAATCCTCGCAGGCAGCCAAACCTCGGGTGTAAATAGGGGAACCGGCATCCCAAAGCGGTGCATCGGCGTCAAGATCGACTAGACTGCCTGCTTCTGAGTGGCAACTGATCCTCTGCCCTTCGGCGGTTATCCAAATGTTGTGCAATCCCGTTCGCTCCCCCAAGGACTCTACCTTGAGCAAATCCAGTTCAGGATAGGAAAAAACCCCCAGTAGAGAACCCTTGTCAAAGCGGTGAGCAATAACAAAAAGCCGGTCCCCTTGCAGGAATACCGAGTTCAGGTGGTCTCCTGTGGCCCTGTCCGGGGAAATGCGGTCCCACCTTGCCTCGCTCAACGCAGCTTCCTGATAAATGCTTGGTTTGTCTAAGTCAATGACAGTAATGACATTCCGGCCGGTATTTGTACAAATCACCCGCCCGTCGGGCGCGCAACAAATCTGGTGGGGCTGTGAAAGAAACTTCCTACTACTTCGCGATCCAGCAGAAATCCATCCCACTTCCGATTGGGCATATGAAGCGACATCTACCAAACCAGAATTGTTCAATCCAGAGTGTGAAAGGACGAGTTCTTCGCTTCCTGCAAACCAGGAAATACCGTAATACTCTGTGCGGTTGCCTTCTATGGGCATGACCGTCTTACACTCCAGATCAACGCACAATAAGTAATTGGTTGTGGCCACCAATGCGAATTTCATGCGATACCGCTTTCGAAGAAGCCACGGATCGCTGAACCAATTGACATCACATTTTGTTTTGTTAACGAAGGATAGCTCGGTAGGCTGATGCCGCGGGCGCTTAGGTTTTCAGCAACCGAAAACACTTCATCAAATCGACAATGAGGCATGGTATGCGCGGGCAAAAACAGAGGACGGGTCTCGATTCCATTGACCAAAAGGTGGTCTCGCAATGGCTGCTTTTGTTCCGGATCGTCAATAAGTACAGAACACATCCAGAAAGAATGCCGGGTGCCGCGCTCTTCAGCATGCATCTTCAGGGGCAAACCTGACAGAGACTCGAAATACCACTCCGCAACTCGACGCTTCTTAGCGAGAATGTCTTCAGCCTGTTCCAGTTGCGCCAAGCCGATAGCCGCGCAAATGTTGGTCATCCGATAGTTGTGGGCAACGGCGTCATGCCAGTATTCGCGTGTCTTGGAGACGCCCTGGGTTTTTAGGTGGTAAGCCTTGTCGTATATGTCTTGCCGTTTGCATACGACCATACCTCCTTCCCCTGTGGTGATGGTCTTGTTGCCATAGAAACTGAAAGCGGCTACGTCACCAAAGACCCCAACATGCTTTCCTCTGTAATAGGCCCCAAAGCCCTCTGCACAGTCCTCGACCAAAAACAAATTATGCTCGCGGCATAGATCGACCAAGGCATCCATGTTGCAGGGCAACCCATATAGATGTACAATCATAACGGCCTTGGTCTTCAGAGTGATTTTGCGTCGGACATCATCGGGGTCTATTTGCCATGTCTCTTCAAGCGAATCGACGAAAACCGGGGTAGCACCCACCTGAATAATGGTATTTACCGAAGCAATATAGGTAAGCGTCGGCACAATAACTTCGTCACCAGGACCAATCTCCAAGGCTTTGAGCGCAAGATGCAAGGCTACCGTCCCATTGCAAACACTAGTGACAAATTCTGCGCCGATAAAGCGAGCAAACTGTCGCTCAAACCTCTCAATAAACTCACCCTTGGAGGATATCCAGGTAGAGTCCAAGCATTGGTTGACGTAATCCTTTTCACGGCCGAAAAGGTGGGGCTGATAAACAGGTATCATCGGTTATTCTCCTCGCTCTGTCAAATATTGCATCTAAAACGTACGAATCAGCTCATTCGATAACTGAGAATCTGGAAGCGGCAAAGGATAACGTCCCCAACCCGCCCTGTGAGATTGGTCAAGCCTTTGTATCTCTGGTATTTTTGGGTTTTCGACTATTTGCGGTGTAGTGTCGATGTCGCAACTTGCTTCGCGTATGAGGAAAACTCACAAGCAAAAGTTCAGGGCCACAGGCAACGTCGAGACGAGGTCTCCGGCAACGACAGCTCGATTAGCATTTGCACGGACCGGGAATTCCCCATCGGATCCGCAAATGGCACAGCCATCTGTAAAAACTGGGCAATAATCTATTAATTTGTAGATTGGTTTCATGTTCGGTGTGGTGGAGAGGCTGGTGGGGATTGTTTGTGCGCTAGATAAATATTTTCTATATGCTATGATTGAACAAAAGTAACAGAAATTTGTGGAGGCAACATGCCGTTTACCATGCCGCTCAAGGCGGGTAAGAGCCCCTCCCGGTCTGTTAATAACTCCCACCATCCCCTCCTTGAGAAAATAAAACGGTATTAGACAAGAAATATTTCTCAACTCAATTAAGTTACTCGCGCATAAACACGTTTTGTTTCTGTTGTCATTTCCTAAATGCCAAGTCTTACGCTATATACGAAAAAATTGCCAAGTTATAATTGAAACTCAATCGCAACCTGGCAATCATAGACGCTATGCCTGTTAGACCCATGGCTTTGCGCCCCAACCTTTCGGAAGGTTCGCCAAAATATACGATTTTATAGATATTTTCGTCAAAGTGTTCCAAAATCCTTTTATTCCGACATTTCTTGAGATATATGCTTACGAACTATTTATTCTTTTCCTCAAAACTTCTTAAGAACGGGTAACCACCCTCACCCGTTATTGCCATGGTATCTATGCACTGCCGCCCTTCTACGTTTGGATTGATATCATACGCAGTGAATTCTAGACAAGCCTGCGATGATTGGATAAGAACCAACGTGGCCATAAAGAAAGCATAAAAAAAGCGACCGCTCTATGCAGTCGCCTCCTCCCGGAATAAACGTAGTAGTTCTGCGGTATCATTCTGATCTGCGACTGCAATGATTACGCCACCAACAATGATATAGGACATGAAAAACCCCTCCTCACTTGGCTCATATCAAAGAAGGAAGGGGGGTTTTGATTGGGCTGGAACCTATTTGGTGTACTGGTGGATGCTGACAGGTGGCGATGATACCATGAAAATTGTTGAATTTCGATCCAGCAACGACGCGGGTTTGTAGCGTCGTATTTTCACAGAATACCCTCAGAGCGATTTTCATCTGGGGGGGTGGATAGTAAGTCTGGCCACTTTTATGTCATTCAACTTTTTATAACGATTAAGCTGCAGAAGGCAACACGGAGAAATCATGCCTTCGTCCTTGCTACGAGCTTATGATAAGACGAACGTTATACCATCGAGATTACTTATCAGCACCAGTGTATGGTTTGCTCCACCTTCACCAGTGTCAAAGAAAACCTTGTGACAAATTGTTGTGTCGAAGCGCATCATGATGTTGTCCATATCCTCACATCCCTATTGATTCAACCTGAGACAATTAAGGGTCTATATTAACCAGTTACCAACTCTATTCATTGGAGACACACTCGCTGTTTATGGATATTATACTCGTGAACTGGCGAGGTTGATAATACTCGATTCATGCCTTAGGGTAATATTAAACATTTGTGAACTGACCGACGAGACTGGCTATTTTCAGCTCACTTTTTGAGAATAAATTTTGAACTGATAATCGTGACTACTTTTAATCTATATACCTGACTTTTTCGTTAAGACCTTTACGGGCAGGAGCAGTTCCTAGTCTTTCCGGATAACCTACGCAAATAATGCCTATGGGGTCTCTGTCTTCGCTAATACCGAATATTTCTCTGACATCTTTTTTCTCGAATAAAGACCACCAAAGAGTTCCTAATCCTTGGTCATAAGCCGCGAGCATCATATTTTGAACCGCACAACTACAGCCAGCTATATAGCCCGGACTTGGAACATCTAAAAATTGCTCACCACCGTTTCTTGATGGGTCGCCTACGACCACAATCAATGTTGGTGCCTTTAATAGGAAGTCTATATTAAAATTAGGCATCCACTTCCAGTCGCTTCTTTCAGCGACTTTAACTTTAGTAATTTCCCCGATTTCTTTAACCTTTTTATTATATTCAGGGTTGTTAACTACAATGAACTCCCACGGTTGTCTATTGGTAGGAGATGGGGCATAAATAGCCGCTTCGAGCATCCTTGTAATCTTATCTTTTTCTACTGGGTCACTTTTATAATGTCGGCAGCTTCTTCTACCTAGTAACGCCTCAAAACAATCCATGTACTCACCTCCTTATACATGCGTATTTGCACCCAACCTTGTAATAATCATATTTCGACGAGCAATATGCAACCCCTTCTACTCCGGGTCTGTAAAAATAAAACCGCACAATATAAAGTGTTCCCTTTTTTTATCTCGGCCAAACCACCACCCTTTTTCATTTACCGCTATTATTGTTTGCCCAGATCCCTGAATTTTGGCCATTATTCCAAGTTAACCGGTGCCTATTTGACCACTCACTTATTTTTCGTTGTCACTGCTCATGGATATTCTACCCATACTTCCTTGTCCTTTGGGTGGATACAGCCTTAACTTTTTCATTCTTCCAGTATATGTTATAAATTTGGACGTTATTGTACATACTGGTACTAAGAGCAAAATCAAGGAGGTTTTATTTATGCCATTCTCGTTTACCCTATTTGAGCCTAAGAGGAAAAGACTCCCCAAATCAACTGAACCAGCAGTGGAAGTTAAGGCTAATGGACGAATCTTTTTTAATAAGCCAGCTACTTCCCTACTTGGTAAAAGCCAGTACTGTATGCTCGGCTATGATGCCGAAAACAAAGCACTTGGCATCTTACCACTTCCCGGAGAGCAAACAAGCGGAATCCCTGTAAGGCATACTTTTAAAGGGTCATACATGGGAGCAAAGAAAGTTCTCCGGCATTTCGGTATACTCCCACAAGAGAACCTACAGAACCAACCGATTCAAGATGGACAATATATTGCAATTAAATTCTAGGCGCAGAAAAGGCAGGAGCAATTCCTGCCTTACTTTTTGCTACCTTTTGCAGAGTTCAATTTTAAGTGTCTACAGATAACATTTCCTTTTTGATCATATTCTATCTCTTACTGCGTTTTCAGCTCTACTTGGTTCCCCCGTATATCCAGATATCCCTCCCTGCAAGTGAAACGTAACAGCTTGTCATATAACATTGCCGCCCAGCATATATAGTTTATATGTCAAAAAGCGGGAGACGGCAATGTTAACAAGATGGCAGCGTAAGCACCTTACCAGGAAAAAGCTGTGGCTGGCAAGTACCATCATACCACTATCAATATTGATATTATGGGGACTCTATCTAACGGTTTTTACCCGTGCTGTTCCGGTAAGTGTAATGGTTCCGCCCTTTAAGCCGCAATCCCAACGCCTTCTACCCCGTTGGCGTGACGTATTATCATCCGGTATCCCAGGTTTGGAAGTAGCAATTGACCAACCGCAGCCAGTCAAGATCGAGCCCGAAGTTACTACCCGGTCTGTCTTGCGAAATGTACTGATGTTTTTGACAGAAATCGATATTGAGGATCTGCGTTCCTTGTTTAGAGTGGAAATACCTGCCATGGCGTTGTTCGGGACTCCTTCCACAAAAAATATCATTAGCTTACCCGACTTCTCCAAACTTGACTTACGAGGTTTATTTACAACCGATAAACCACTGGTGGGAATATACCATACCCATACTGCCGAATCCTTCATACCCGACTCCGGAGTAGATCATAAACCTGGTGGTCAGCGCGGCGATATCGTCGATGTCGGCGAAGCAATGGTTAAGCGATTCGCACAGCACGGCGTTCCGGCAATTCAAAGCAAAAATATTCATGATTATCCAAGTTTCATGAAAGCCTATGATAAGTCGGAAGTAACCGTGCGAAAGATGGTAGAGGACAATCCGTCGTTAAAGGCCCTTTTTGATATCCATCGTGATGCCGGTCGCCGAGAAGAAGCTACTGCTATTGTGAATGGCCTGCCGGTGGCGCGTATCCTCATAGTCGTTGGTAGGGGGCAGCCTGGCCTGGAGCAACCTCACTGGGAGCAAAACTACGCCTTCGCCAAGTTAATCGATGCCAAACTCAACCAGTATTATCCAGGCGTGTCCCGCGGGATCGAGCTGGTGGACTGGCGATATAATCAACATCTTCATCCCCACGCCTTGTTATTCGAAATGGGGTCCCAGTATAATACAAAAGAAGAAGCAACACGTACTATTGAGATGATTGCTGATATCGTAACAGAGATCTTTTCGGAATAGGTCGGATGGTCCGGCACTCTTGGCGATATGGGATAATGGTAAAGTTGTTGTGAGCAACCAGCACGTCGTAGAATACCCTGTTTTAAGCCAAGTGGATCTTCACGTAGCATCAAGATATAATATTTGCTTTATTTGGTAATAATGTTGGCAACGCCGAGATTAGGGAGTGTTTTCGATGTTGCCGTTTCCCACAATTACAAGACGACGCGTTATTTTGACTTCGAGTTTATTGGCCTTGATTTTCGTGTTGGCGTACTACTTCGGCGACTACCTCGCGCACAGGGATGTTCCCAACCCGCGCTTTGACACTGAAGTCGTCAAAAACAATCAGATTAAAGTCACCGCGGATACTGATTTAGTTCATAAAGTCATCTATCTGCAGTGTGGAGACGAGGAAGTGTTCCGAACCAAGCCTGCTAGTAATTTGATTGGGCTGAATCTCAGCCAGGTGCAAGGAGTCTATGTCGGCTGGACCATCGACAAGTTTGACTCTCAGGTAGTGGAATTGTCGAGAAAAGTTGACAGTTACTGCCCTGAACACGCTAACAACTTGTTCATTGGCATCAAGGACGGGATGGTTGCGGTCTTCTACGGCAAACCAGGATCTAAGGCAATTGTGAAGGAGGTAACCAATATTCCCGTTACCCGTCTGAGCAGTGAGGATGCCGTAGAAATCGGGCAGGGCCTGCCAGTGCGATCTCAGGCGGAATTGCTCAGAACCCTGGAAGGCATGCAATCTCGCTGAAACGGTGATCAAATTCAAAGTATGTTGCCCGCGCGACCTAATCGTCCGCGGGTATTTTATTTTTTGGGTTGTTTGCCTCTAGACCGGCAAATGCTCTGCTTTCCTCTTCCACTGCCTGCATTGTCCAGCTATGTTCTTCTCCCGTTGATGCGATGCGTCTTTGGAACCTTCACACGTACATGACCTGTGAAAAAGTTGAATTTCGATCCAGCAACGACGCGGGTTTGTAGCGTCGTATTTTCGCAGAATGCCCTCAGAGGCTCTTTTATCCGCGCCCTGGTATAAACCCTTAACCAGTTTTCACTTGATTCAATTTTTCAGTATACAGGTCCTTCAGTTTCTTAGCAATTATTTGCGGGCACGGCACAGAACCTTTTTCTATCTTGCTTAAATACGTATTGGTAATGCCCAGGCGTTCGGCGACTACGTTTTGCCTCAGGCCTCTGGCCATCCGTAGACCTTTCAAGTCATTTGTCCTGTACATTGTCTTGCCACAACTGCACTGCACTACTGTGTTGAGGCCAGTAGCCTTGACTTTATTGCCGCATGGGCAAAGGTATTGGTATAACTGCGATATCTCTTGTTTCATCTTGAATGTGCACTTCCTTGTTTAAAATCTTGTGTGTATCCCTCGAATGGAATAATGCCTAAGCCCACCTTGTAGCTTTGAATTCCGCAATTCGTGGCATTGTCCCCTCAGATTTGAACTCAAAACCGGTGAGCAACGAAATCATTTCAAATCTTCCCTTCATCAGCAGCCTGTCTAATAGCCTTTTATTCCTCTGAATCTCAGGCCATCCCAGCTTTAGCCATTCACTAACGGCATCTACACAGTCACAAGCAATAAAATATCTGAGGGCATTGTTCCTGTTTTTGTCGCAGGCCTTGGGGTCCGCACCGTACTTTGCCAGCAGGTTAACCATCTCGGCGTTATCGGCAAGCATCAGCGGAGTGAGTCCTTCCGATGATTTCAAGTTGGGCTTTGCTCCATGCTGTAATAGGTATTCGGCAACCTCCAGGTTATCGGATATGATTGCCGCCTGCAGGACTGTCCTATTAATCTCCTGGTAGTTCGTGTCTGCCCCCTGGGCAATTGATTTCCTGGCTAATTCGATGTCGCCCGTGAGGGCTGCGTGGTAAAGGTTGCTGTTTGCTAGTGAATACTCTGTCTTGTACATTACTTTTTGTCACCTCATAAATTTAGTGGATATGATTGCGGGTACTGATTATTCCATGAGTTCCCGTAGAGCTGTTGGCACTTGATACTTCTCCTTGATCATCACGAATATGTCATCGGCCAGTGCCTGAAGATCTTTATTCCGATGAGCGGCGATTCCCATGTTTTCCTGGGCAAACGGCGCGGCAGTTAGTGCGTTATTAGCCAGCTTCTCTGCCTGTCGCGCAGCAATTGTTTCTGGATCGGTCTCGAAATCCGCCTTCATGATTTTAGGCGAGAAATTCAGCAGTTTGAGGACCTCCAAGGCGGATTTTAGGTTGTTCTCCTGGTCCATCTGGCGTTCAATCACGGTTATCGCCTTGTGGAGAAGACCATGTAGCCGGACCTGGCCGGACTCATAGATTTCCTTGCGCTGTCGGTTCAGTTCAGAGATAAAGTGCGGGTCTTGTTTCCATCGGTAGATAGTTTTGCGCTCTTTACCGAGAGTGTCAGCGACTTCGGTGTTCGACTTGCCAGCGACTAATAGGGTAATCGCTTGTAGCTGTTCAGGGGAAAGGGTTGGCATTGTTTCCTGAGCCTTTTCGGGGCTTTCTGGGACATTTGGTTCGGCCATAGCGGCGACACCTCGATTTTATCGTCTTTTGGGGTAGCCAGACGTTCCGTACTGAAGTACTGAAGCAAGCTGAACCTGATTTCGAGTTTTCTTCTATAATTTTCTTTTCATATGTTAAAACCTGATTTTAGCTTCAGTATGATTCAGTTCTTCAGTAAAAAAATCTCTGATCTAAAAAGAAGGGTGGCCATCCGACAGTGGGGCTGACCCTTTTACCCGTATATTTCA
>Ga0316228_1001527_pt1 | contig 23452 bp, 15 predicted proteins | sample TBH18021metaG_FD_206005 | JGI IMG/M metagenome (GOLD analysis project Ga0316228, IMG submission 206005) | Freshwater microbial communities from Trout Bog Lake, Wisconsin, USA - TBH18021 | ecosystem: Environmental > Aquatic > Freshwater > Lake > Hypolimnion/Profundal zone | place: USA: Wisconsin... | reverse complement strand
TGGGCCACTTCGTTGGTGTGCTCGAAGGTGGAGGCTCGCTCGTTCTCGGTGACCACGAGTTTTCCCGAGACCGGCATCAGCGCAAAGGCGCCATACTCCGGAATCCAGGCGCTCGGTTGGTGGGTCTGGCGAATGCCGCGGATTTCATGATGCCCGTATTGGTAGTAAAAAGAATCCTTTTGCGGTTGCGTGTAGGCGGCCCAGGTATGCATTGGAAACGGCAGTGCGATGGCCGGATACGTATTGCCGTGTGAAAACGACCATGACGAATCGGTTCCTTGCAGCGGGTTCGCCAGTAGCACCGGAGCGGTTTGATCGGCCAGAACCGATCGGGACAAAGCGACGCACAGGCTGAGAAGCAGGTGTAGACCAGTCTTCCAGCGAGAAAAGAAACGCAAGTTATTAGACCGCATGGGGCCAGCATACTACCTCACGCCGTCCAAGTGTAAACGGAATAACCGAGCTGGACTTTGGGGCTGGGGTTGTCCGAACCAGGTTAGGGCGAACATCCCGGTTCAGTTCGCCTTTTGCGGTTTGGCCGTTTCGGGCGGACGTACCATCTGGAGGAGCACCACTGCACTGCTGCAGCCCCAGGAATATCTCCTACCCTCGGGCGTCGGATCCGGCCAGCGGCACCAGGAGAGGTTGTCCGAGGTGCGGCGTGCCTGCCAGGCGGCCTCGGCGTTCTTTTGCAACCACGGTTCGAAGGTCGGCTCCGCATGGTGTTGCTTCATGAATCGCGCAATCCACCGGACGGCGATGCCATTGAAACCACCGCCATCGCCTTCCTCGCCGGAGGCGGGCAACAGCCCGTCCCGGGAAAGCCGGTTCATCGTGAAAGTGGCTGCGAGCAGGGCTTCATTGGTGTAGCCGAGCAGGGTGGCGGCGCCGACGAAGGTGCCCTGGTTGTAGGTGAGCGCCATGCGGCTTACCCGCCCAGCGAGGCTGATGTTGTCCGCCACCCGGCCATTCGTCCGGTCGAACAAGGTGGTGCGTTCCCAAAGGAAGAGGTTGGTGGCGATCGTGAAGTAGGTGGAATCGCCGGTCGCCCGGCCCAGGAGGAAGGCCGCGATGGCCCCCGGGCCGTTCACGCAGGCATTCTTGGAGCGGTTGCCTACCTTCCACCACAGGCCGCCCCCGAGGTCGGAGGACACCGCTCGCGCATAGCAGAGGTCGAAGTTGGTGCGCGCTACGTCGCGGAACTCGGGGTTACCGGTGAGCAAATGTGCCCGCGTGCAGGCGATGGCCATCCACATGATGTCATCGTTGAACGGGTTGTGGCTCCAGTTGGTGCCGTGGTCGGCGAGGAAGCCGCGAAACAGGTTGGTGAACATCACGAGCGGCTGCGCCTGGGAGGTTCGTTCGTAGGCGTCCAGCACCATCTCCATCTGCTCGGCGCGCATCCAGTAGGAGGCTTTTCCACCCTCGGTGGTCTCCTTGAACCAGGCGCGGCCATCCTGCTCCCGGTAAAAGGCCTGGGTGTGGGCCTGGAAAAGCGCGTCGGCATCCGCTGCCGTGAACGCCCGCGCGGCCGGTGCCACGCCTGGAACCATGAGGCAGAGCAGGGCAATCCAGGCGGCACGCACGCGCCACGGCGTGCTGAACGTCTGCGGGGTTTGGTTGAGGTTCCCATTCATAAATTGGTTCCGTCGAGACTCTAGCGCAAGGTCTTGCGGGCGATCAATCGCTAATCCGGCCAGTCCAGATCTTTCCCGGACGGACTCGGATGGAGCCTATCCCGCGTTTCAGGTCAAGGCGCTGCCCGAGGGTGCCGCCAGGCAGGAAGGGCTGAGGCGAGTGAGGGCTCGGCTGGAAGCCTGTCCAGCGGGGTGCCTGCCGCGCTCCTCAGGGTGTCTTTTTCGGGATGGTCTTCGACCCGTTCTTGCCGCCCGGCGCCGCCTGGGCGGCCGGTGCCGTAGGAGCCGGGTTATGGACGAGCCCGGCGGGGTCCAACGGGTGCTCCTCCTGCTGCCAGTGTTCGGAGACCTTGCCGTTCCAGCAGGCCCAATTCACGGGATACACGTCCGGGTCAAAGATGACGTGATAGAAGTGCCACACGACGATTGCCAGGCAGGCGAGGATGGCCTCGTAAAAATGGATGGTGTGGGCGACATCCACCGCCCAGCGAGGGAGGAACCGGGTCACATCCATCTTGAACCAGAGGGCCAGTCCCGTAACGCCCATGATGATGGTCCCCCAGATGACCGCCCAGTATTCCATCTTCTCGGCGTAGCCGAAGCGTCCGATTTTTGGTTTATTCTGGCTTAAGCCGGCGAGGTAACACGCATTGCCGGCGACGTCGGCGAGGTCCTTCTTGACCGGGAGAAAGTCCTTGAGCAACTGCCGCCCTTCCTTCCGGGCGAGCAGGTAGAAGATGTGGTAGGCGCCGGCCGTCAGGAGCACGATGCCCGCGATGCGGTGGAGCCAACGTCGGAACATCTCGTTGGAGCCGAGCAGCGTGCCGATCCACGATTCAGGGAACCGGAGGGCGAAGCCCGTGACCGCCAGGGCGATGAAACTGGTCGCGAGGATGACATGCTGGAGCCGTTGGGAGGAATCCATGCGCACAATCGTGAGGTGTGCGGCACGATAGCGAGCTGCCACTTTCTTGCCGAAGAGCAACAGGTTGTGGATAAGCATGAAGCCGATAGTGGCGACGATGAGCACCAGGTAAATGCGCCGCACCCACCAGTTGATCTGCTCGCCCGCCCCACCGCTGGCGTTGGCGGACTTGCTGTCGACGTGGACTTTGCTTTGGGCGAAGTTTTCCGTCGCGCCCGGGTGGCATTTACCACAAGTCTCGACCAGGTTGGTCTTGTAGATGGTCGAGCGGGGGTCGGTGGAGGGGAGGATTTTGTGGACGCCGTGGCAACTGGCACAGTTGGCGGCGAGGGTGGAGCCGTATTGAGCGGCCAGGCCATGGTAGCTATCGAAGAAGGTCTTAACCCGATCCGGTGGCAGGTTGTATTTGGTGTTTAGGCGCTCGGAGGCGTGGCAATTGCTGCACACGTCCGCGGAGAGTTTCAACGGGGAATTGCTCTTGAGGCCGGCGATGCGGTGTTCGGAATGACAATCGGTGCAGGTGGGGGCCTCGCGGCGTCCGGCCGCTACGGCCTTGCCATGAGTGCTCTCCTTGACGTCCTTGGCGGCTTGGTCATGGCAGGCGCCACAGGTGTCGGCTAGGCGGGAGAAGTGCAGCGGGGAGGCCGGAGAGGCTGGGGACAGGATATCGTGTGTGCCGTGACAGTCCCGACAGCCTGCGGCACCTTTTTGGCCTTTGGCGAAGGCGATGCCGTGGACGCTGGCGCCATAGGCCTCCGATTGCTTTTCGTGGCAGGTGGCGCAGGCGACCGGCTTGGCGGCCGCATTGTCGTCGGGATGCTTGGACGTCAAGTCGGCGTGGCAAGCCACGCAATCGTTGGTCTTGTGCATGGAGGCGGCCAACTTGGCCGCGTCGACAAACAGGGAGACCTCTTTTCCCGCGGAATTGGTTTTGGTGAGGGTTTTGTCCCCATGGCATTCCAGGCAGACGCTATTTTTGATCGCCTCGGCGGCGGGGCAAGCCGAAATCAAGGCCAGCAGGACAAAAAAGGTCGAGGATATCCACCCCCGCCCATGCTTAGTAAGTACCATACTGGACGAGGATTCCGCTGCGTACGGATAATAGCTCACCATTGTTTGGCCATTGCTTCGCATCTTTTGGCCGTGCCCCATGAGGGAGACGCCCCCCGACGTTACCGTTTCTCTCGACAGCGCGTCCCCGCCAACAAAAACGCCGAGGCGGCCTCGGCCGCTCCGGCGCAGAAATCCTCCCAGGCCTGGCACCACCGGGTGCATCCTCTACCCTTCAAAACCCGGCCTACCCGCCGTTGCCGGTATTGGTCAGAAACTGAACGGTCGTTTGGTTGCTGGTGACGATACGAGTCGCCAGCACGGGCGGAACACCCATTTGCTCCAGCACATTTAAGATGGCTACCAGCACCGAAGGGGGAATCGGTCCCAGCACTCCGGTGCCGGTGTTGAGGCTTTGCAGCGGGAGAACCACTTGCGAAATCGTCATCCCTTGGTCGTTCTGGAAGTTGACCACCGCAGACCCGGTTTGCATGTTCAGGACCACGTTGACCTTCACCTTCCCATCGACCAACCCTTCCACCAGAGCCAGGTCGAATACCGATCCACGAATGCCGACCAGGCCGTTGGCATAGCGAATGTTGTAAGTAGACCCGGCCGACATTTTCTTGACGTTGCCGACGATGTGGCCGTGCTTGAGACCGAGTTCGGTTTCCGTCACCATCACATCGCCGGTCTCGGTGGCGTTGAGCTTCTCGAAAGTCAGAATAGTGGAACCTTCCTCGCTGCCGATCAAGCGGACGATATCCTGATCGGTGATAGCCTTATGCCGGCCATTGCCGCCTCCGGCTCCCAGGGCTGCTCGGCCGGGACCGACCGGCGGCGCGGTTGGGCCTGGCACGGTGGTGCTGCCATCACCCAGCGCAACATCCACGTAGGCGTCTTTTTCTTTCGCGGTAGCGATCATGCTCCCGGAACTCAGAACGGTACCGGGGGTGAGCGCGTGAAAGGTGGCGCCGTGGTCCAAGCTGTATTGGGCGTGGCCCTCCACCCGGATCACCTTGGCCACTCGTACTGGGGGTGCCGCGGCTAAGCTGAAGGCGGCAAGGCTGAGCACCAAGCCGAGGATAAACCAGCCCTGCGCTGAACTGTGAATCTTTTCCATACTTACTCCTGCCGAAAATGGTACCCACTGTCAAAAGCACCAAGTCAACTAACTGTACCCTAGCGGAGTCTGGTGGGTTGTCAACGAGAAACCCCGGATCGAAAACCCGGATCGAAAGACGCGTGAGGCCCCAGTGTTGGCTGGTTTGGCCGGGGCTCGGCATGCTCGCTATTCGCTCGTTTCGAGAGACGTCTGGCGGCTGAAAATGCTTGCACTTGCGGGCCGGCCGTTTCACGCTGCCCGGGTGCGGCAACTGCTATGAACCGAAGACAATTCATCCAAAACACCACCTTGGCGACCTCGACTCTGGCGTTCAGCCCGCTCGCGGGCTGGGCTGCGGAATCGGGCTTTCCCCCCACCCGGATCCCGGAGGCGAAACGAAAATTTAAAAGCCCGGCCGTCGAGCGCGCCATCCAGCGCGTCCGCTCGTCTATCGGCAACCACGAGTTGGGTTGGATGTTCGAGAACTGTTTCCCCAATACGCTCGATACCACCGTCGATTTCCAGATGGTGGATGGCAAGCCGGATACCTATGTGATAACCGGCGACATCGACGCCATGTGGCTCCGAGATAGCGTCGCCCAGGTCTGGCCTTACCTGCCGCTGATGAAGGAGGATCCCCAACTCCAGCAACTGGTCGCGGGAGTCATCAACCGCCAGGCGCGCTGCATCCTCAAGGACCCTTACGCCAACGCGTTTTACAAAGACGAACGGAAGGTCAGCGATTGGAAGAGCGACCGTACCGACATGAAACCCGGCGTCCATGAGCGCAAGTGGGAAATTGATTCGCTGTGCTACCCCATTCGACTGGCTTTCCATTACTGGAAGGCTACGGGTGACACCCAGCCTTTCGACGCGACCTCGAAGGAAGCTTTCTTGAAGGTGCTCCAGACCTTCCGTGAGCAACAGCGCAAGCAGGGTAGGGGACCCTACCGTTTCTCGCGCCGCACCGAGGTGCAGACGGACACGCTGGCGGGGGGCGGCTACGGCAACCCGGCCAAGCCGGTAGGGCTGATCTTCTCGATGTTCCGGCCCAGTGATGATGCCACCGTGTTCCCGTTCCTGATCCCCTCGAATTTCTTTGCCGTGGTTAGCCTTCGCCAGGCCGGCGAGATGCTCGAAGCGATCCACCACGATGCCGGCTCGGCGGCGCAGTGCCGCGCCCTGGCCGACGAGGTCGAACAGGCGCTCCAGCAATATGCCGTGGTGGCCCACCCCCGTTTTGGGAAGGTCTATCCTTATGAGATCGACGCCTTCGGAAACTACTACTGCATCGATGACGGGAACGTGCCGAGCCTCCTTTCGCTGCCCTACATTGGTGCCGTCAAGCCGGACGACGCCATCTATCAGAATACGCGCCGCTTGGTCCTCTCCGACGGCAATCCGTATTACTGCCAGGGCAAGGTGGCCAACGGGCCGGGCGGGCCGCATGTCGGCATGGATATGATCTGGCCGCTCGGGTTGATCGTCCAGGGATTAACGAGTTCGGACGACGCCGAAATTCGGCAATGCCTGACCACGCTCCAAAAGACCCATGCCGGGACCGGGTTCATGCATGAGGCCTTCCATAAAGACGATCCCAAACGGTTCACTCGCTCCTGGTTCGCCTGGGCCAACACCATCTTCGGGGAACTCGTGCTCAAGACCTTTAATGAGCGGCGGCCATTGCTGGATTAGGGGCTGCGGCCCGTCAAAGAACCGGGCTGTCGATTGGTGAGTGGCGACTCGATTGGGGGTCGAAGCGGTTCCTCCCGCCGCCCCTTCTCCGTGCAGCGTTTTGGCCAGGTCGGGCAGGACGCAACACTGGTCACCAGCCGGATCGGCCCTCGCCGGGCGACGCCCTCGGATCGCCCAAAATAATAATCAACTCACGCTGGATGCTACCGCCGAGATGGCGTTCGGCGTGTATCGACGCTGCGTCATCCGCGCAGTGGGACTGGTCCCTCCGCGGCAATCGACGCTCGAGGCGCTCTGGCTAAGGCAGCGTTTTGGGCGCGTTCCGCCCCGACTTGCTTGACTTCGTTCTGCACGCGGGTAGGGTAACACGGCACAATTCTTGCCTGCACAATTCACAGAACTGCAACGATGAATGTCAACCAGGTCTTGATACGAGTTTTCGGAGCGCTGCCCGCCTTAGATAAGGACGGGGCTCGGGATTATGTTTCCTTTTCGGGAAAGGAGGCGGCATGAACTCCCCGAGCGATTTGGCGGCCTGTATTAACGTGAAGCTCTCGCTCCTGGGGCTGCCCCTGACCGAAGGGGTTGCGTCGTCGCCGATCCCCGAAGTGGTTGCCTCGCTCATCGCCCAGTATCGGGAGAAAGAGCGATTGCTGGCCAACCACCTTTGTCCGGCCGACCAGCGCATTCAGTCCTTTCTCTACGATTATTTGCAGGATTTGCCCGTCCCCAAACTGCCGCTGAGGACCTTCGTGCTGGACCGTCCGGGCCTGGCTCGGACGCTCTCGCTGCCCTACAATGGCAACGAGTTTGTCTCCGGCATCCTCAATTCCTATCGCGTGAAGCAAGGCGTATTGCATAACCCGCGCAGCGACCGTCGCACGACGCAGGGCATCTTCCATGTGGCTGAGGGCGGGCTGCCGATTCCCGACGATAAGATCGCCGTGCCGAAATCCGTTTTTGCCAAGCTGCTGGGCCTCGCTTTCAGTCCGCCCCGCGAACTCCTGGTGTTGCCGTTCACCTCGGCCCAGGCCCGCCCGGCGGAGTGTTTCGTCTCCCTGCTGCTCCGCCCGCTGGTGGCTCCCGAGGTGCCCGGCTACTCGCGCTCGAAAACGATGGAAATCCGTTTCTTCGCCCCGGGCAACCTGGTCAGCAACCTCGACTTCGTCGAGAGCATTTTCGGCAATGGCGGCGATCCCGATTTGCCGGAGAATGACGCCGGACTCGACTCTGACCACTGGACGGGGCATACCGGCTGCGTGGTCCTCGCGCCGCATCTCACCAGAGTAACGAAGCGATCGGTGGGCCTGCCGCATTGGGACCACGCCACCGAGCGTCAGCGCCGCGACGGCGTCTGCTGGAAGGATGAGTGGGAGTTCTACAACAACGGTGAGGCCTTCAAAATCGCCTGTCGCGACCAGTCCGGGGTAATGGTGACCATCATCGCCGACAACTATTTCGGCTACTGCAAAAAGGAGGTCAAGACTCAGATTAGCTACGCGGCCAACCTCTTCGGCCTGGCCGAGGAGGAGCACGCCGGTGGTGCGCTGGTCTTCCCCAGCTACGACCTCGGCGAGAAGTTCAGCGGGGACGTCCACGTGAAACACCTGGGCCATTCCTTTGCGGAGGTGACCTCCGTTTACGGTGACCTGATAGATTTTCAGCCGGGCGGATGGGGCTCGGATAAGCAATACCCGGACATCATCTACGTTCCCGAGGACGCCTGTTTCGATCTCCACAAACAGACCGTCTCCTGGAGTGTGGGCGAGAGCGAGCACGCGATTCGGCTGTTGCCCGAAAGAACCTACGTGCGGCCTTCCGGATACAAGGTCCGGATGGAAAAGCCGGCCGAAAACCGTTCCTGGCGCCTGGTCGGGACGGTGGCCGAAGGCCTCCTATGCCACAAGCCCAGCACGGTTTCGGGGGGCGGCAAGTCGGAAATCTCGAAGCCGATCACGGACGCTGTGCTCACCGGACCGGTGTTCGTCGCGGATTTTCAAGGGGATTTTGACGAGGTGGCCGCGTTGGTGGCCCGCGATTACAGCAAGCGCTTTACTGACGCTGCGCGCGCCGACACCCGCCCCATTCTTAGCCCCGAGCGTTCCCTCGGGTCGGTCATCAAGTTGCTGACCCCCGATGAGCGGGATTACACGCCCGAGTACAACGCCTGGCTGGCGGCGGTGCCGCAGTATCTCAAGGAATTGGTGTTCGTCTTGAAGCGGTACTACAAGCCGGAGTGGGGCGCCGATTGGCGCAGCCATTTCAGCGTGGACATCATCAACGGCACTCCGGCTAACGAGTTGAAGTGCGATAACCGCAAGCTGATCACCACGTACTTGCGCGTCGGCTTCGATGCCGACGGCGCCTGGCGCACCTTCGGCTTGCGCAAGGATTTTTACCCCGCGGTCAAGATCCAGTGCGAAGATGACATCACCGCTTCGGTGGTGGTGCCACCGGGCGTGGTGAGCGGGTTCTCGGCCGTGGATCCCGGTGACTCCCTCAAGTTCGTGAAGAACTGCGAGTTCCGCCTCTTTCAACGCCCCGACGACGCCATCCATCGCGGGTATGACAAACAAACCGAGTCGGATTTCGCCCAGGCGGACAACTTCTTTTCCAACTATGAGCCGCTCAAGTCTGCGTTTGCCCGCGAACTGATCGAAGACTCCATCGGCTTCTACCAGTTCACCCCGCCGATTCGGCATTTGATTAACGAAGTCGCCGCGGAGGCGGAAGGGGGTTTCTTTGTTTCCCCGGCCCATCCTCGGCTGGTCGCTGGCAAGCCGAGCAAGAATCCTCGGTACCTGCAAAACCGTCCCGACTTGATGCGCCCGCGGGAAGCCTACCTGGCCGAAACGGGTGCGCGCTTGCGGCGTCGGTTGCCGGCAGGCCAGCCCGTTCACAACCCCGTGGCGGCGGTCCTGCCGGGGCGCCGCAACAACCCTCCCGAGCCGGGGATAAGGCCGCTGGCGGTGTATAACCCGATTCACTACTTCGAGTTGCCCGAGTTGTTCCTGGAGTTTATCTGCAGCATGACCGGCAAATCACCTTCGACCACGGGCGCTGGTTCCGAAGGCGCGCTCACCAAAGGGCCATTCAACGCCCTGCCGCCCATCATCGATCTCAACAACGCCCTTGTGTCGTGGATCTTGACCGGCCATCATGGGTTCGTTACCGCCGCTGGTTATGTCGGCCCGAAGGTCCGCGTGGATCACGACATCAGCCTGCTCGTGCCCGAAGTGTGGTGTCGGATGTTGCCCCAGGAACGGGACCCGAAATTCCTCATCGAGCGGCACTACCTCGATCGATGCCAGGACTTCGAGCACCGGGGGAAAACCGTGCTGGCCAGCCGACTGGGCTACCGCATCAACGCCCGGTTCGTCCATGCATTCTTCGGGCGTATGTTCAACCATCCGCACCCGCTGTTCACCGAGGAGATGTTGCGGCCTGAATTGCAGGACCTCGACGTTTTCGTGGAAGGCATGGACAACATTGTGTCCACCCAGCAGCGCGTGGCCCGGATGTACTTCGACGATGGCAGCGCCCACCAGGCCTGTCCGCCCTTGAAAGCCCTGCTGCACATCATGCTCCACGGCCACTGGGAGGGCCGGGGGCTCGACGACCGCGAGGTGCGCCAGTTGTTCACCCGGGAGCACCTGCTCGCGTCCGAATGGTACTCGGCCCGGCTCGCCGCCAAGCAGCGGGCGGACCGGCAGCTCTGGCGCCGCCATGTGGCCTACCTCGACCGCTTCGTGAAGCGGACCAGCCACGCTGAGGAGGCCGTGCGGCTCAACATCGCCCACCGCCTGGCCCGCGCCCGCAAGACCTTGGAGACCGTTGAAGCGGCTGCCTATCTGGAGGAATTGCGCGGTACCATTGGCGCGGAACCGCTCGCCCCCTAGTCGCCGATCGATTTTAGCCGCCAACGTCAGGCGGGGGGCCAGTCCGGGCGCCGAACCGGGAACTCTGGCGCCCGACGACCGTGGCTACGTGCCTGGATTCTTCCGATAACTCATTCGCGCCTTCACCCAATCGAAATCTGTGGGCGGCATCGCGGGAAAAGCCGGAAACCGCGCTTTCATCACGGGACGGACCGTGCCTGGCGCGAGCCAGCGGTGCGACTCCAGATGGCCGTCGGCAAAAGTGAAATTGGCAGCCCCGCGGTGATACGAGCCGGGTAGGTTTCCCCAGTCGGCGCCTTCGAGAACGTTGACGAAGAACCCATCATTGATGGTGTCGGCATGTTCATCCAGAAAGACGAAAATACCCGAGGGATTACGAATCTCGGCGAGTTTGTAGAACTGGACGTAGAGTGGGTTGAAGCGGTTGGTCAGCTCGCCCGGATCGCCCACCTGGGCGTTCATCGACAGGCTGCGGATGCGGTCCCCATTCGGGGCGGGGGCGCGATCCGAGGGACACTTGTAGATCTTCGGATTGTGGTTGGCAAAGGGTCCGAGCTTGGAACCGGCGAGCAGCGCCAGATTGGTGTTGTCATCGCTGGCCAGCCAATCTTGCACGTTGTTGGCCCAGGTCTGCCGCCGGGCCAGGGTTTCCGGTACTCCGTGGTTGTTCACCAGCAGATCGGCGTTGTCCCCGGCGTAGAGCACCCAGGCCAGGGAGAGTTGCTTCAGGTTGTTGCCGCAGGTCATCGCTTCCGCCTTCCCCTTGGCGGTGGTGAGCGCCGGTAGGAGCAAAGCCGCCAGGATCGCGATCACCGCCACGACGACCAGCAACTCGATGAGGGTGAAGCCGCCGGGGTGCGGTTCGGGGAAAAACGCCCGAGGAGTCGCGGTGAGTGCCCGGGCGTCAGACCGCCGGTTTTCCCCCACCTTCACCCCTAGGGACGAGGAGTTGCTACGGGATGAGAGCTCGATTGGAGCTCGGAATCGTATGGGGTCTAACCGTGTCACCCGTAACCGGGGGATGATGATGGCCGGCCTGAGCGTCATTTCGGTTCCGATTCCCGCAAGAGGGCGGCCAGGTGGTCCTTCCAAACGGCCGCCAACGTATGCGTTCCATGCCCGCGAGTCCGGTCGCTCATCGGCACCACCACCGCTTGGCCTCGCGGTACCCGCCCGATCTCCCGCTCCAGGATGCCCAGTTCGGGTGGATTGATGAGATCGTCAGCGAAGTTCACCGCCAGCAGCGGAGCGCGGATGCGCTCGAGGTTCGGCGCCGGGTCGTAGTCGCGCGAGGCCGCCAGAGCGTAGAACACGTCGTTGGCGTCGAGCGTCCTCAACGCGCTGGCCAGGTAAGTGTCGAGGGCTTGGTCCGCCCGCGCCAGGGTGGGCGCTTCCTTTTGCCGTTGCACCGGGTTGTTGCCCATGAAATAGAGGACCTCCGCGGCCAGCCGCAGGCCGGGCGGTTGTTCCTGGTAATCGCCGCCGCGCCAGGCCGGGTCCGTGGTGATGGCGTCCATGATCAGGCGGCGCCAGACCCGGTTTCGCCCGGAGATTTGGCTGGGCAGGCTGGCCAGCGGCAGGAGCGCATCCATAAAGTTCGGGTGGGTTTCTCCCCAAACCCAGGTATGCATGCCGCCCATCGAGGTTCCCATTACCAGTCGGAGGTGGTTCACTTTCAGCCCATCCGTCAGCAGGCGGTATTGGGCTTCCACCATGTCCGTGTAGCCGTAATGCGGAAACCGCGCCCGCAGGCCGTCGCTCGGCTTGCTCGATTTGCCGTGGCCGAGATTGTCGGGGATCACCATGAAAAAGCGCGTCGCGTCCAGGAGTTGACCCTTCCCAAACAACTCGCCTGCGAAATCTGCGCGCACGAAATTGCTGGCGTTTCCGGTGGTTCCGTGCAAGACGAGGACGGCGTTGATGACCGCGCCGTTGGTGTCGTGCCGAGGGATGCCGAAGGTCAGGTAGTGAAGGTGAAGTTCAGGCAGAGCCTCACCCGATTGGAACCGGAAGTCGTGGGCTGTATACTCGCCCACTTGAGGCGCGGGAAACTCGCCGGCCCGCAGCCCAGGGGCAACGGCCAGCAGGAGCAAAGAGAGGACGCACGGAACATTCACGGGACTGGAGAGGCCATTTTCATGGACCATAGAAGTAGGGCAAGCGAAGCCGGGAGTCGATCAAAAACTCAATGCAACAGGCGGTCGCCTAGGACGCCGCGCCCGGTGCCCCCAAATCCATGAGGCCAGCAGGCAATTCGGCGTTGCTCGGCGCGACGGTTTGGAGTATAGGAGCCTTATGAAGTTGGGGAAGAAACAGCGATCGGGGTTGGAGGCGGACGGCGCCTCCCTCATCGAGTTGCTCTGCGTGATGGCGTTGATCCTGATCCTGACGACGATTTATTGGGGGGCGACCACGCCGAGCCGAGCCCAACAGCGCCGGGCCGCTTGCCGGGAGAACCTCGCCCGGATCTACATGGCGCTCGCGATCTATGCCAATGCCCAGGGCGACAAGTTTCCGGCGGTGGCGGGCGCGACCGCTTCCCAGGAGCCGCTCGATTTACTCATTCCCCGGTTTACCGTGGAGACTGCCAGTTTCATCTGCCCCGCGAGCAAAGATCCGCCGCTGCCGTCCGGCGAATCCTTGCGGAATCGGAAGCTCAGCTATGCCTATTACATGGGGCGGCGGGCTGTGGAAGGCGGGGAGGTGCTAATGACCGATGCACAGGCCAATACCCAATCGAAGCTTGCCGGCCAACCGCTGTTTTCTGCCACGGGTCAGCCGCCCGGGAACAACCACGGTAAGGACGGAGGGAACCTCCTTTTTTGCGATGGGCGGGTCGAGTGGAGCCCCGGGTCGGCACCCTGCTCGTTGATCCTAACTCAGGGCCTGGTGCTGCTCAACCCGAGGTAGACCATGAAACTACAATGCTCTTGTGGCGCGAAGTATGAGCTGGAGGTCACCGCCGCGATGGCGGAAGCGCCGGTGCGGTTTGTGTGCCCGGCTTGTGGCGTGGACGCCTCCGCTTTCGTAAACGGGTTGGTTCGCCGCGAGCTGGGGCTGGACACCGGCAGTCCTGGGGTCCCCACCGCGAATGCGGCCATGGCGGCTCCGGCCTCGTCGGGATCGCGTCCCGTGGTCCGGTTGGTGACGCCCACCCCGCCGCCCCCGACTGCGGCGGCTCCCGCTGCCGCCGCGGGCAGGCCCACGCCCGCCGCCCCGATTTGTGCCAAGCACCCCGGACAGGCGGCGATGGAAAAGTGCCGAGTCTGCGGGAAACCGATCTGTCCGCAGTGTATGAGGCTCTTCGGCTATGTGTGTTCGCCGCATTGCAAAGCCAAGGCTGAGGCGAGTGGCATCCAGGTGCCGGTCTATGCGGGCATGAAGGCTCGGGTCGAGGCGCGGCAATGGCGGAATATCGCCGCGGTTGGTTGGACCATCGGGCTGCTAGCGCTGGGCGCGCTTGGTTTCTGGGGATGGTATGCCTGGGTTGGCTCCCAGCCCAAGGTCGAGTTTTCGGTGCGCTTTCCCGAAGCCGCCTATTCCGGCCAGTCGGCGCTGGTGGGAAGAGACCAGCTTGTCTTTCTCCATGGCGGACTCCTCGCGCGCTACAACCTCCAAACTAAGAGCGAAGTCTGGTCGACTCAGCTAATCGATGGCAAAGAAATCGATGCCCTCGTCGCCAGCCGGATTAAAGAGCTTCGGGCGGAGGCTGAGCGGATCAGCCAAACAGACCCGGACCACACGCCCCGCGTGCCGGGCCCCGACCGTTTGAAAGACCGGCTCGAACGGGCCGCCGCCGCCGCCCTGCAGCTCCGTGTGGTGGCGCGTAACCTCTGGGTCGGTTCACCCGGAAGACTCTCCCGCTACGACTGGGACACGGGCAAGGTGCTCAAAGAAATCTCGGCGCCCGGTGGCTTGATACCGTACGGGGAGGAGTTGCTGGCCTTCGACGAGGCGGCGCCTGGAAACCCCAAGGTCACGCATATCGACCTCGCCACCGGTGAGCTTCGGACGGAGTCCTTGAGGGGTGCTGCCCCTGAACTCGCTGGGGGGGCTGGGTCGTCGAACCCCCTTCCGAGGACGGCCCCTGCCGGCGGGCGGAAAACCGATTTAGCGGGCCTGCCCACCGGGACCCCGGGGCGCGACGCCGGCAAGGCGATGGATCCGGCCCGCATCGCCCAGCAGGCGCAGCATCTTTCTTTGCCCTCGCGCATCGCCCTGCCGGTGATCCTGGCCAACAGCCGTTACCAGGAGCGCGCCCTGGCGGAAATGACCGATGCCACCCCAAGCCAACTTGCGCCACGTGCCCAGGCCGGACCGGCCGAAATGGTCTCGCTGGTTCCAACCAAAGATGGCCTGGTTCGATTTTCGGTGCGGCTGGTGGACCGTAAGGTCGTCACCCGCAACGCCATGAAGGCTGCCCCCGCCAAATCGGCGTTGGATGGGAACCTCACGACTGGCAAAACCACCGAGTTGGCCAACGAAATCCTCAACGATATGCAACGCTCTCGGGGGGGCGACACGGTCGAGGAGGATCAAAGCCGTTATCTGGCGCAGGTCCAGCCCCTCGATGGCGGCGAGGGTTGGAGTGGCGAGTTGACGGGGCCGCCCGCCCTGTTCCCGTTGTCAACGGTCAACGTCGTCGCCGCCGGCAAATCGCTCGTGGTGTTGGGCCGTGCGGGGGCTAAGCGCTGGGAAGCGACGCTCAATTACGGTCTAAGTGCCGGCTCGGGAGCCTGGAGCGATGAGACTTCCGTGGTCGGTCAGGGGCCGTGCGTCGAGCATAAGGACGGACTGTATGTCTTCGACCAGGGGGTACTGACGGCGTTTGAGCTTGCCACCGGCAAGGTTCGGTGGAGTCTGCCTTCGGTGGGCATCGCCGGGCTCTTTTTCGACGACCGGGACATGCTCTATGTGAACACCACCACGGCGGGCCTGGATGCCATTCGATATTCTCGCCAAATCGATATCGGCAAGAACCCGAGCAACGTCGCCCTCAAGATCGATTCCCGCACTGGGAAAATTCTCTGGAGCGTTCATCCGGGCGGGCTGATTAACTACGTTTCCGACCAATTCGTTTATACCGTCCATTCCTTCACACCCGAGGAAGCGGACCCCGATGGTCCCGCGCCCGTTGATACCGGGTTCGAGCCCCAGGCGCACCTCTCCATCCAGCGACTCGATCCCGGAACCGGCCGCAAGCTTTGGGAACATTTCGAGGAACGCGCGCCGCTGGATGTCCGCTTTGACAAAAACACCCTTCACATCGTCCTGAAAAAAGAGGTCGAGGTGCTGAAGTTTGTGGCGTTTTGAACCGACCGGCTATCTCAGCCAGCCGCTGAGTACCGCGATAGCTTCCTGCCGTGGAGTCAACACGGATCGCAGGTCCTCCTGAGCCCTCTCAAGCTCGTCCTGTTGCTGCCTGAGGCTCCCTCGAAGGCGTGCCAGCGCGGTCTTTATCTCGCCCGACTCGGCCTTCGATTCCACCAACTTCCGCAGCGTGCCGGTATCAGAATCAGCGGTGCCGGCGGGGCGGTTGGCGTTTCCCGATTCACTGGGCGGGCCCCCACGATCCGCTTTCTTCGCGCCGGCATTCGAGGCGCGGGATTTAGCCGTAAATAGGCCGTTTTGGTAATCGCGTTGGGCACGCAGAACTCGCTCCAGCCGTTCCTGGATGATCTTCCATTCCTGGTCGTCCTTCACGTCCAATTTCAGCCGTCCCCGTTCCAGCATGCGGGCCATGGGTTTGGGGCCGCCCATCGATTTGCCGGCATTGCCGGTTTGGGCGGATACCCGGTTGACGCCGACCAGCACCAACGCTGCCAGGGCGGCAAACTGAAGTAGCCTGCCCAAGCTGAACCCTCCGCCTTTCCGTGGCGGAGCGCTCCAAGCCCGCCAAAATCCTGGCGCTCGGTGTGATTTCATAGGTTGAAGGTAGAGACGGCTAAGTCGCAGCAAAGGTTACGCTGCCCAGTGCCCTCCGCGCCGCAAATTTGCGTGACATGACCCGCAGCGGATGTTTCAATCCAACCATGAATTGGAAACCGATGTCTGGTTTGTCTTTGGGCCTGGCGCAGCTTCTGCTGCTCCCCTTAACGGCTTCGGCCCAACACTTGTGGTGGAACCTTGAGGGCCAAACCGAGGCCACCTGCCTCTACGGCGAGATCCGGGTCTTAGCGACCCATCCGGCCATCTATTATTGCGGCGCCAATTGGCATCCGGGCGAGCCCGCCGGCGGCTATTGCGGCATCCAGCACAACGGCCCCGAGGAGCGGCGTAATATTTTCTCCATTTGGGACACCTCAGCGGAGCTGCATCCGAGGATCACCGAGGCCGATCCGGAAACCGTTCACGGTCGTTTCGGCGGCGAAGGTGAAGGTGGCCATACACACATGCTCTGGCCTTGGAAGACCAACGAGACCTTCCAGTTCTTTGTCCAGAAGCAGCCGGGGGACAAACCGGACACCACCGACTCCCGGTTTTACGTTTTCGACCCGAAGAAACCGGGCTGGCGGCATGTGGCGACGATTTCCAACCCGAATGGCGGGCACAAGAGCGTCACTACCCTCGGAGGCGGTATGAATTCCTTCCTCGAGAACTTCGCCGGGCGCGACCGCACCGTGCCGAAACTCGCGCTGTACCGGCTTTGGCTCGGCCCCAGTGTGGGCCAGCTCAAATGTCTAACGCGGGCGCGGGGTGATGGCAAATGGGGTCAGTTGCAGGACGCCTATTTCCTGGCCGAGGGCGGCACCAACGAGCTCGACACGCTCTTCTCCGGCTTGGAGAGGACGATGGGTAAACCGGTTTTTGGCGCGAGGGACAAGATCTTGCCGCCGATCTCCGACAAACCGGTTCCCGCGAGTGTGGTCCAGGCGTTGAGTCACCCGCCCCAGGCGGCGGCGGTTGCAGACAAAAAACCCTAACGATCGCCGGGTTGGCGGGAGTTGTCGCCGAGGCGATCGCGAACCGGACACGACGCACTCGAGAGGTCGCCTGGCGGTTGCTCGGTGGGTCGGGGCGCGCAAACCTCACCTGTGCCTCGGGGAGGGCGATGCCGCCAGGGGGCGCGTGGCTCCCTTTCCGCTCGGTCCAGCCAGGGCGTTTACTTCGGCGGGGGTCAGGTGGCGGAACGTTCCTTTGGGGAGGGGACCCAGTTCGAGGGCACCGATGGACACGCGTAGCAGCCGGAGGACACCGATCTCGAAGGAGGCAAGGAGGCGGCGTAGATGCCGGTTCTTGCCTTCGTCGAGCACGGCCTCCAGCCAACTGGTCTTGGTTCCGTGGCGGAGAATCCTCGCCCGTTTGGCGATCAGAAAGTCTCCCTCGACGGTGACGCCAGCCATCATACGCTGGGGCAGGTCAGCTTGAGCCACGCAATCCACTTGCACATGATAGGTCTTTTCGACGTGCGACTCCGGGTCGGTGAGCCAGGCCGCCCAGGTGGTGTCGTTGGTCGCTAATAGGAGTCCTTCGCTGGCCTTATCGAGCCGCCCCACCGGCCCCAGGAACGGCAGCCCCTGGCCAGCCAGCAGGTCGCCGACGGTTTCGCGGCCCTGCTCATCGACTCGGGTGGTCACCAGACCGCGCGGTTTGTTGAGCATGAGGTACACCTTGGCCTCGGCGCGCAGCGGTCGGCCGTCCACTTCCAAACGGTCGCGTTGTGGGTCCACGCGCCATTCCGGGTCGCGGCGGACCTGCCCGTTGACCCGCACACGTCCGGCCTGGGCTAGTTCCCACCCCTGGCTTCGCGAGCAAAAGCCGAGCTTGGACAGTGCGCGCGCCAGGCCCGTCTTTTGGCCGGTGGTTTGGCCTCGCCAACCGTCAGGCGTTGTCTTCATACACGGGCCAGTATGGCGGAGGGATGAGAAAAAACACGAATCTTTCCTGTTTCCGAACCCTTACTTTTCCGCTATCCTGGCCAAAGCATCAGCAAACTGGCCTATGAGTGAACCGGCACCGGAAAAGAGTCGAATTCTGATCGTTGACGACCACCCCTTGTTTCGTGAGGGACTTCGTCAGATGATCGAACGCGACGGCGACCTCCTCGTCTGCGGTGAGGCGGCGGATGCGGTGGAGGCGATGCAGGCCATTCCCCAATTCAATCCCGACTTGGCGATTATTGATATTTCGCTCGGCGGAGGCAGCGGGATCGACCTCATCAAGACCATTAAGGCCCAATACGACGACCTACCGCTGCTGGTGGTGTCGATGCATGACGAGTCACTCTACGCGGAGCGCGCGCTGCGCGCGGGCGCGATGGGCTACGTGATGAAACACGAGCCGGGAAGAACGGTGAAGGCCGCCATCCGGAAAGTGCTGGGCGGCGAGATTTATCTCAGCGAGAAGATGTCATCGACCGTCATCTCGAAGTTCATGCGCGGGCATGCCGAACACCCGGCCTCCCCGATTGAGACCCTGAGTGACCGCGAACTCGAGGTGTTTCGCATGTTGGGGCAAGGGAAGGGTACGCGCCAGATTGCCCAGGACCTCGGGGTTACGGTAGCAACCATCAACTCCTTCCGCAACCGCATCAAGGAGAAACTCCAACTCAAGACGGCGACCGAGGTCATGCTCCACGCCATCCAGTGGTTTCGGCAGGAACCGTCGGCCTGAGACGGCCTGCCGCCACCGGGTGGGCTCAGAAGAGTTTGATCTGGGCCTTCTCCATCGCCAGGGCATCCGAGAGGTTCGAGGTGTGGGTGGAATGTCGTTCGATGCTCTGCTTGTTGACCCCGGGATCGAAGGCCACCGGGTAATTCCCGTCATAACACGCCATGCAGAAATCGCTTTTGGGCAGGCCGGTTGCCTTGACCATGCCTTCCTGCGAGAGGTAATGGAGCGAGTCGGCGTCCAAGTACTGTCGGATCTCCTCCACGCTGCGAGTGGCCGCCATCAGCTTGCTCCGGTCCGGAAAATCAATGCCATAGACGCACGGGTTCATGTGCGGCGGGCAACTGACCAGGACGTGGACTTCCTTGGCGCCGGCTTGCTTGAGATTGTTCACGCGGATCTGGGAGGTAGTGCCGCGCACAATCGAGTCGTCGATCACCACCACGCGCTTATCTTTGACCAGTTCCTCGATGAGGTTGAGCTTGACGCGCACGGCCGCATCGCGAATGAGTTGCGTGGGTTGGAGGAAACTCCGGCCGACATAATGGTTGCGGACGAACGCCATCTCGAAGGGGATGCCCGATTCGAGGGAATACCCCAACGCTGCGCAGTTGCCGCTGTCGGGCACGGGGACGATCAGGTCCGCATCGATGGGGAATTCGCGCGCCAGTTGCCGGCCCAACTCGACCCGGACCTTATAGACGCTGCGGTTGGCGATGGTGCTGTCCGGCCGGGCGAAATAGACGTATTCGAAAATGCAAAAGGCGCGGCGCTGGTGCTCCGGAAAGGCCTGCATGGTGCTGAGCCCGTCCTTGTTAATGGCCACGATTTCGCCGGGCTCAACGTCGCGCACGAAGCGGGCGTGAATCAAATCCAGGGCACAGGTCTCGCTGGCCAAGACCCACGCGTCGTCCACCCGCCCTAGGCAGAGCGGGCGAAAACCATGCGGGTCTCGGACGCCGATCAACTCGTTCTCCGTCATGATCACCAGCGAGTAGGCACCCTCGATGCGCCGGACGGTTTCGAGCAAATTGTTCTTTTGGCCGTTCAGGCTGGGTTGCGCCATCAAGTGGAGAATGATCTCGCTGTCGACGGTGGTCTGGAAGATCGAGCCGCGCGCCTCCAACTCGGCGCGCAGCTTCGCCGCGTTGGTCAGATTTCCGTTGTGCGCGATGGCAATTTGGCCGCGCGCGCAGTCCACCGTGAGCGGTTGGGCGTTGACCAACCGCGAGGAACCCGTGGTGGAATAGCGGGTGTGCCCGATGGCCATGGACCCTACCATTTCCTGGAGCATGGGGCCGGTGAAGACCTGGGGGACCAGGCCCATGCCCTTGTGCGCGTGAAACTGCTTGCCGTCCGACGTGACGATCCCGGCGCTTTCCTGGCCCCGGTGTTGCAGCGCGTAAAGGCCGTAGTACGCCAGTTCTGCCGCATTCGGATGTCCGTAAACGCCGAAAACTCCGCAATAGTGCTTGGGATAGTTCTGCATCTGTCGCCACTCAGTATTCCATGCCGCCGGAGGCAAATCCAGACTTTCCGTCAGTGACGGGCGCTCTCGTGGTTGGCTGGATTCCGGAGCACTACCTGGCTGCGGCTGCGAATTTCTTTGGCGATCTCAGCCATTCGCGGGTCAGTGGCCATGATCAGGCCGGCCTTCTGACGCAGCATCTTCACGGCCCATCGGCATTCGCCGGCGAGTTCATCCTGGTTTCCACCAATCTCCACCCAGGCTTCGGTAAAAAACTTGCACTTGGCCAAGGCATCATCGCCCTCATAGGCGAGGACGGTTTGTCTGAACTCGCCCACCAGCTTGGCGGTGTCTTCCGGCGTCTTGATCTTGGCTTTGCGCGCCTCGAACTTGGCATCAATGACTCGCGCGAGCTTCGTTAGTTCGGCGATACCCCCCGCCAGTTCGGCATGGGCTTGTCGTTGTTGGGCCAAGTAATCCAGGGTTTCATGCTCAAAGACCACATAGCTCTCGATGCGCCCGCGGATATGGCGGACGAAGATCATCAAGTCCTCGAGCACCTGCTGGATCTCGGCGCGGCGTTGTTGTTGCTGATGGCTTGCATAGATCGGGTTGAGCGTATCACGCACGGAGCAGGTGGCCCGGCCCTTGTACTGGGATCGCTGGCCTTCAACATCGAGGATATACTCGCAAGGGCCGACGCCGAGCGTATTGCGCACGATATCAATGACCGTAAAGGTGTCGAGGGCGGTGGCGGACACGCGGTTGATGGGGTAGATGACCGTCGGGCCTTGGAAGCGGAGCACCGGGGTTTTCAAAGGCTGGAGGTAGCCGTGGCCGTTCTGGTCCAGCCAGCAGGGGTATTTGAAAGTGCCCAGCACCGTGTTCCAGCGTTGGCGATTCGCCGGGAGAGTGTCCGGTCCGCCAAAGACGCCGAACTTGGCATAACTGCCGTTGGCTTGCTCGGCCAGCATCTCCCAGCTATCCGTGACGTCCTCCTCCCGGCGCCAGTCCGCCCGCCATTGGGCGGGGAACGGAGCCTTCCAATCGAGCGAGATGATCTCGCCGGTTTGCTCGCGTCCGATCTGCCGGGTGTGCCAGATGGACGGTGCGGCCAGGACCGCCACCCAGATTTTGCCCCCCTTGCCATACTTGAGTTCGGAACCGGTGATCAGCCGTTTGTCCCCCTCACCGGCCATGGTCACATGTAGATCTTCCTCGCTCGTCTGGGCCACCGTCATCACCAGGGCATCGCCGCCGGGGAGCAGGTGAAGCAGGAAGTTGTCGCTCGGCAGGTCGGCCTCGCGCACCGGCAGGTCGGCGGCATCCACCACGATGTCGTCCGCGAAGAAATCCGGCAGTACGGCGAACCGGCAAGGGGCCTCGACGCGCAGCCGGGTTGCTCCCGCTTTGGACTCGGTTTGGATTACAGGCTGGCCGACCTTGAGCGTGAAACGCACCGCGAGCGGCGGACTTCCCGGTGAGGTAAACACCACGTCGGCAGCGCCCGCGCTCGGGTTGTTCTCGGCGATCGCGAACGAGTCGAGCGTGACGGCGTTCGTACTGGCTGCCGGGGCCAGCACCGTCCGCAATACGGCTCCGGTGGGGCCGAGGGAATAGACCTCCGCGCCCGGCGCCCCGCGCCGCAGCACCAGGCCGACCCGGTCGTTCAGCAACACAGCGTCACCCTGGAACGCCGGGTGGTCGGTGTCTTCCGGAATCTCTTTCCAGCCGGCTGTGGCGGTGAAGGCCAGTGCCGCCAGCGGTGTGGCGGAGGGTGTTCCGTCATCGAAGAGCCGTACCGCGACGGCGGCGATCTCTTCCTTGGCGATTTCCTTGAAGGGGACGTACGGGCCTTCATAGAGCCGCACCTGGTCCACCCGGAATTCGGCGTGCGGCTGTGCGCAACTGACATAGGCGAACCAGCCCTCGCGGAACTCTTTCTCCAGCTTGAAGGTCACATGCAATTCCTTCCAGTCCGTGCCGAGGGTGAATTCCTGGTGGGCGGCCCGATCATACGGATTAGCCGTGCGCTCGATCTCGAGCCCCACCGCGACCGGCCCCATCACGCTCTTGGCAAAGGCGGCGAAGGTATAGGTCTTGCCCCGATCGCCGGCGGGGAAGCTCTGGCCGAATTGGAGGCCCCACTGCTCGACTGCGCCGAGTGTGAGCAGCGCGCTGCGCTGGCCCTCGGCGGCGTCCTTCTCGTCCACCGAGTAGCGGACCTCGGTCTTTCCGGCCTTGGCCACCTGCCAGCCCTCTTGGCCGAGTTCAAAGCCGGGGTTGGCGAAGAAGTTCTTGGGCGTGGCGGCGGGCAAGGAGCAGGCGAGAAGGAGAGCGAAGGCGCAGAGGAGCAGCCGTGGAGGGAGGTCCGCTATACAGGGCGGGCCAACTGGCGCGCTACGGCTGAAAGAGTTTTGGTTCAGGGTCACTTGGGGTTTCATTGAGCTTTCAACATCGTTTCGGCCAGGTTCGAGATCTCTTTCTGCACGAGGGGATTAACATCTGCGCGATACGAGGAAGCCAAGGTGAGGGACTGGGCCTTGATTTGCCGTACCGCCATCCGGCATTTAGCCAGCGCCCGGTCCTGCGTGGCCCCGAGGGCACGGAGGCGTTCGCCCGCCTGCCGGCACGCTGGCAACGAATCATCCCGTCCAATCAAAGCTATGACCTGTGCCGCAAGCTCGCGCGCAGCCTCGGGGGTGGAATCGGGACCCAGCCCCGCCGTGGCGAAACGATCAAGATCCTGAACCACCGGGCTGGAAGCCAAACCAATCCCGAAGGCGGGACGGTTCGTAACCGGCTCGATACCGGTCCCCGCTGGCCTAATTCCGGACCTGCCCATAATCCTGCCCGCAAAGTCAGAGTAGCTCTGGATCCGGGCCCGGGCCTCGGCGACGTGTTTGGTCATCCCCTGCAGCCGTTCCTTGATGTCATCCGCGGCCTTCTTATCTTTTTTTTGCTCGAACTGCTTCTCGACCCAGGTCATCACGCTGTTGGGAGTGGGATCGCCCTGGGCACCCATGCCTTCACACGCCAGAATATATTGGCAAGGGCCTACTC
>Ga0316228_1001522_pt1 | contig 23535 bp, 25 predicted proteins | sample TBH18021metaG_FD_206005 | JGI IMG/M metagenome (GOLD analysis project Ga0316228, IMG submission 206005) | Freshwater microbial communities from Trout Bog Lake, Wisconsin, USA - TBH18021 | ecosystem: Environmental > Aquatic > Freshwater > Lake > Hypolimnion/Profundal zone | place: USA: Wisconsin... | reverse complement strand
AAATGACTACTGTTTCATTAAGTGGAACCTCGGCAGCGTGGCGCATGGCTTCGAGATAGTCGAGGTGACGCAGCTTTCGCTGGCAACTCCGTTTGCGAGACATCAAAGCATCCTCCTGGGATATGGGGCCTTGTTTGTTGGAGAAGAACTGCCGGGGGACGGAATTACGAAGGACAGTTGCAGGCCAGACAGCTGGCGCAGATCAGCCAACCACACTTGGCGCAACGAGTGTTTACGGCTGTCGGCCGGCTCTTTGCATATACTTCCTTCTGGGGTGAACGAGACTGTCGCGTCCTTACCTAAGCAGAGGTCCTATTTATGAATCAGGACTTCGCCGCAATTATCCTCGGTGGGACTGGGCAAGTCGGGGGTGCAGCGGTCGCGGAACTGCTAGCAATTCCGGAATGCCGAGAAGTGGTGATGGTCACCAGAAAGCCTATTGCGGTGCGATCGCGGGTGCGCAACATCGTTCTTGATACCGGTGCTGCTGACTTTGCCGAGCGCACAGCTGCCCTTGCCCGCGGAGTTGTGAGCCAAGGTCCCGTCAGCGCCGTGAGCTGTGTGGGTGTCGGTTCTGGATCGATGCGCTGGAGCGAAGAAGAATTGAAACGACTTGAACTCGGCGTCGTGGGTGCCTTTGCGCGTGGCTGCCATGGCGGCGGGATTGCCCAGTTTTGCCTGCTCTCTGCGGCAGGAAGCACAGCCCGCAGCCGGTTTCGCTATGTCCGCGTGATGGGCATGAAGGAAGACACCGTGCGCAACATCGGTTTTACCCGCCTCGCTATCTTTCGCCCCGGCATCATTGTCGGCAACGCTCATACCCCGGCTTGGGCCGGTTGGTTGGGAAGCCTCGTGCCTGGGCCGTTTGGCAATATTGATCAGCGAATTCTTGGTTGCTCAATCGCCGCTGAGATAGCTTTGCACAGTCGAGAGGCTGGCGAAGTTATCCGCGAAAATGCCGCCATGAAGGAGCTCGCTGCGCAGTTTCAATAGCGTGACTTTGGAATTTTGTGGTGCCCCATCGCCTCCGGAATATGTCTCACTTGATGCCAAATAGCCGAGTCACTCGCCGGCAAGGATTACTACCCTGCAGTTGGCATTGCGCCAGCATTCAGGCACCGGGGCGGACGGAAGGCTGTCCCACCGGCGTTTGGCAGGACCAATCCTGAATAGTCTGTTCGTGGTGGTTGTCTGCCAGGCCGTATTGCCAGCGTATGATGATATCCTTCCCCCCATGGAACTAAAGGAAGCGATCGAAAAGGCCCGTTACATTCTCGACGAGGAGGAGATTAAACCGACTCTCGATTATAGGTACGATTCGGATGAATGGCCTGATGAGTTCAAATGGGACATGAACTTTCGCCAGCAGGGCTATAGCCCGCGATTTACGGGCCACATTGCCCTTTCTCGCATGAGGAGTAGACATCCGCGCGAGGTATTTGAGAACCCGGTCCAATGGAGGTTCGAGAGCACGAATTACGCTCTGATCACCGCGGTTTACAGCCAGCTCTCAGACGCCGACAAGGGCCTATTTCTTGGCGGTCTTCTCAATATTTACACACGAAAGTTAGTCGCGCCCGCTCGTAATTCAGGGGCCTATTGCGCGTGGAACGGACATCTCAGTGCGCTTCCGCTCCTCAGCGAATTCTGCGTCCGGAACGGCCGTCTCGGAATTCTGCTTGCGGTCGTTTCGCATGTTGATTTGCCGAACGCAAACCTCGTCAACATGCTAACTCAGCTGCAGGAAATGATCTCACTCAACTTCAATGCGTTCAGCGAGAGCGAGTTGATGGAGATGCCGAAATCCCTCACAGCTTTGCGGACAATGGCGGAGCGCCAGACATGGCAAACCAGGCGTGACCGTGGAGGTGCCAACTCAGTTCGAAATGAGCACTTCAAACAAGGTTTCTCCGCCGCCGGTAATGCGGTAGTGCAGGGCGTGGATGCGTTTCTGGAGCAATGTCGGAAGGCTCACTATTTCTACGTTAAAGGCGCGTTACAGCAGAACCGAAATCCGGAGATCGAGGCCGACAAGGTTGCCGTTCAAGATTATCTGACAAATCTAGGATTCGACCCGACTATGGTGCAAGCTCTCAACGTCGCCGAACAGTACTATCGGGACACCGCGACGGCCTTCGATTTAAAAAACTGTCTGGGGATAGTTCGCAGTTTCTATGAGAAACTTCATATCGATGTGGGCCAAGCCGTCGCCGGAAACAAGGGAGCTACAGTGGTCGAAGAGTGGGATCCAACTTTGACTTTCTTGAAAAACCAGAGATTCCTTTCCCCTCAACAGGACAAGTTTGCTCGCGGAATATACGCGCTTCTAAGCGACGAAGGCGTTCATCCGTTGATCACAGAGCGAGAGTTTGCGAGGGTTTTGCGGAACGTAGTTATTGAGTATGGCTTGATGTTCTTGACGATGATGGCGAAAGCAGGCTTCACAATCAGGGGCGTGAATGTGCAAAAACGCGCGGCAAATGAGTCCTAATGCAAGACTCCAACGTGTAAATGATCTCAGTCAGAAGGCCTTGCTCAGTTTGCTTCCGATTGCCACGGTCAATTCTCCTTGGATCGGCGGCAAATCCCAATTTACCCTGCGCTCGACAGGTCTCGGTAAGTCGGCCTCGCGCCAGTCGAAGTGATGCGCCGTGCTCTGGCATTTCCTGGCATTATCGAGCCGATTGGCAATTCTTCGCCGAGGACTTGAGAATAGAGAGGCTCGAACACGTGAATCAGGCCGGAGATGAAGTGCGATTCAACCCCGAGGAAGTCTATGTGGCTGCCGTGGACCAACTTCGGCAGGCTGGATTAGCCGCTGGTGGCATGCTGTCCGCGGTTTCAGCAGAGCTGAGTGTCGCATTTTCGGAGCGTGGCGCCGCTGGAGACCTCGCTCGGCTCCATGATTATGGCTTCCGTCGGGAATCTATAGTTTTTGCATCGATCTTCATGCGACTCGCTCCGTCTCTCGACGAGGGACTGAAGACAATGTTTGGAGATGCGAAGCAGAAGAAGCGCAAGCTTAGGGTCCTGCGCGAAGCCGCGGAGATCATGAGTGAGGCTGACGCGCATTTGTCAGGATTGGAACTAGGATCTGAGCACGATGCGTTGAGGAAGCTTGGCTACGCCCTGCCAAGAACGACTGTCAAAGCGCTTAAGTTCTACGCACAGATGATGACAGTTCGAGAGCAAGCGCTAAGAGCTCTTGGAGCTAACTCCGGGCGCGAAATCGCTCTCTACACGCTCGCTGAGGCAGTACATAGGTCGACAGGCAGGTTTCACGACCGAGAGGTCTCCGGAATTGTCGGAGCAATCGAAGACAACCCAACTTACGATGAGACCGCCCATCGGGTATGGCGGATTAGAACTTGCAGGCGGCTAAACCAAACACATGTAATCCTCCTTCCAGTACTTCTGCATGCGGCAAACACAGTCATGAACGAATAGTCTGCTGAGACGGACGTACGAAGAAGCACAAAAACTAGCGCACATCGTACGTACAGTGTGCGACAAATTCCTATTTTCACTGTTCTGTTCGTATTCCGCTAAATCCAGGAACATGTGTAGAGGTTGGCCTTCCAGCCTAGAAAGGAGCGAACCCATGGAAAAGAAGATTACGGCACTCGCAACCGTCCTACTGGCCTATTTCGCAATTGGGTACCTGCAGAAGGTGCTCAGGAGCGAAGTAAGAGAATTGATGAGCTGATTGCGCCCAGGGTAGGCGCAGGCCGCTTATATGCTGCCTGCGCCTACCCTGGTGAATGGGTACTCAAAAGATCGATAAGGCAGTCGGCATCGCCCCGGGGATTTTGAGAGCGGCGTCGCGATCGGCGTTTACCGATACCTATCCTGAGAAACACCGTTCGGGCGTACGAACTCAGTTAAATAAGAGAGTTCGGCACCAGGCTAAATGCACACTTAGCTCGCTGCCGGCGCCGCTAGCTAAGCGCTGATGGGCGTGACGAAATCATCGCGCATTTTAAATGCAGCTGACGAGCCCAGGTCGATCAGTGCATCCAAGAGGACAAGTACAGCACTGCGGAGGGCGGCTCTCTCCTTTAGAAGGAGTGGCTTAGAGTACACATAGCGCTGGAGAAGGATCTCCAACCGGTATCTTGTGTTGCTGTTCCTGAATAGCTTCTTCGGATCGTCGGCTTCGGACTTCTGATATATCCGGATGAATGCGTCCGGAAGTGACTGCTCGCCAATGTGATACAGGAAGCGAACGTATGCTTCCATTGCACACGAAGATGGCGCCAATATTTCAAACAGGTTGTGGATGTTCTGGGCGTGCCCTTCAAGGCTCCGCCAATGGCGAGTCGTATCTTTCCATAATGTCCCCAAGAAAAGCGCGTGGATCATCTCTGCGCCGCTAGAATGGCGACTATCGATGCGTCCGATCCAGGGAGCTCTCTTCGCACGATCCGCGAACAGCTTCCAGATTTCCCAAAACTGAGGCGTGTGCGGTTCCCGGTCTTCCACATGCAATATCCCCAAGACGATGTTGTGTACTTCATCGGGATGACGATCGACTGCATCCACTATCGGCGTGAGAATGTTTATCGCCGTTTCCAATGGTGCGCGTAGGACGAACTGCTCTATCAAGTTGGCAAGGCTGATATCGGCTTCGATGTTCCGCCTTCGCCGAGAGTCGTGGTCGTGTTTCGACTTCCATGATTTCACCAACTCTTCAGCGGCGCGACCAAACGCTTTACGGGCCAAGGGTTGCTCGGGTGCCTTTCCGAGAATAGTAAGAATCCTGTTCTGAGCTTCAGCCCCATGCCATTCATCCAGCGAGAGTTGATCATACGCACCCTCTTGCAGTACTCCTGGCTGCCAAAAGAGTGTTCGGACTGTATTGGCAGCTTCACTGGCCATGTCCTCATAAGACCGCTGCTTGTCGTAGGGCTTCTTCGTTTCTCCCGCTTGGAGGTCAACAATCACTCTGGCTTCCATTGCGATTGCAAACACGCAAAGCATGGCCAAGTCCGAGTCGTGCGTCCACAATTCAGTGACTGCATGAGTTGCGTACCACCGGACTTCACCGACCGGATGCGTCAACGCTAATGGGAAAACCTCGTTGACCATAGCTTTCTGTTCCTGTGTCACGCTTTTTGTCGACAGGATCACTGCAGCATATGCGCAACTTCGATCAGGCGCCATATCGTAGCGCTGTACGCGTGCCACATAGTTCCAGTTATTGGCTTGCGATTTGACGCAATCGGCGATTCGCACCACGCACCAGTCTCTTTCTTCACTGGAAAGCTCATCCCAGTGATCTCGTGCGCAAAATGCCGCCATGATGTCAGGACCTCCCGCCCCAAGCTGCTGCAGTGGCTCGTCTTCTTCGCTTGCCTGCAGTTCGCGCGCCTGTGCCAGCTTCTCTTTCCAATTTGCAGACGACTCAGGGTCCGTCAGTTCTCGTCTGAAGGCCCTGTACGCCCACATGGCCAACCGCATACGCTGTTGCTGTTCTTCCATTTGGGGCGTAGTTCGGGCCAACAGCTCCTTTATGTCGGGTTCGGGCTCCTTCGCCTCCATTAATATGAAGCCCTTTCTCCGAGATTCTTCTGGAATTTCCGCTTCATCTGCAACTTGATACTCGCGAAGGTCCATACGATGAAGTGCGAGACGCCAGAGTCGGTCCTCATCATCCTGAGTTTCCACTGGGATTAATGCAGCACGCAATTCGTCCAGTCGGCTCTGCACGCGACTAGCGAAATGGGTTAGTTGCAAATTCTGAACGGCTGCTTCGAGGTCGTTCTTACGACTAGGCCATTTGTCGGCCTCAGCTCGTTCGTCGTCGAAGAACTGGTGCTCCGCGTCGCGATTGCCCATCATGCCCCGCAGTGCTTGGGACGGAGGAGAAAAATCAGCAACCATCCGTTGCCTGTCCAGCGCAACATATTCTCTGGAACTGAGCAAACTCAGCAACGCCTCTCCAGCCTGAAAAGGAAATGCTATTGCGACACTGGCGACGACACCAGCAATCGAGGCATTCTCTGTTTTTGACAGCAGTTCTATCAGAATGGAATCGAGCAGGTCAGGTTGATGTTTTGCAAGTTCGCGGAGCCAGCGCTCAAGAGCCATCAGGTATGACTGAAGAACGTACGGACCAACAGATGTTCCTCGATATAGTTGCCACAAGCGGCTGTTGCACCAATGGGACTTTGTGGTTCCATTGGGAAGCTTGATTGTTGTCTGGAAAGCTGGCTCAAGCGGGTTAGAAATTCGCGGGTGTGCATACCAATCCGCTACATGATTGAAGAGCTCGATGAGGAAATTGAGAGCCGCACGCGGATGCTGCCGAAAAAGCGAGAGCATCGGAGTTCGATAGGCACTCGCCGGAAAATAATTGTGTGAAACACGGCGTCGCAACCCGAAGTAGAGCTCGGTCTCTATCGAGCTAGGCCACTCAAGTTCCTCTTCAAGATCATTGTCTGTGCACACGAGATGGTTGCGTAATCCTGAAATGAGGGAAGAACTTAGATCCCTTGCTGTCGGGAGGCTTTCGCAGAAGGGTCCACAAAACAACATTTCTTGAAGCTCTTCAGCAACGTGTGAGCGATCACGGCCCTTCTGCCGTGGAGCTAATAACAGCTCTGTGTAGCGGCTAGCGTTTGCGTTCGGTATCTTGGCGATGATCTGGAGTGTCCGCTTGAGTTCATCCTTGTGAGAATAGTCGTCGAAGAACTCGATCAGCGCGTACGCGATCACGGCCGCATCGTCGGCACCTGGAGGATATGGCTCGTCCAGTGAAACCCCTCTGGCCCAATCCTCCACGAGCCCAAGAACAAGCAAGCAACTCTCAGAGTCAAAGTCACTCCACCCTCGCCTTACAACACCCAGCAACGCAGGCCATACTGTTCCTTTGGGCACGCTAAACGCGCCGACGTTCCCTTGAGCCCATGCTGGTGTTGTCACGCAGGCGAGGCGCACTAGGTGTATCACACGTTTCAGATTCTGTCTTTCGTTTGACAGAAGTTCTGATTCGTGACTGCTGACTAATGATCCTGCTGCAGCGGATTGCAGAAGAGCGACCAGCGTGTCATCGATGAAACTTGCAGATAGACTTAGAGCGCTCAAAGCCTCCCGGAAAAAAGTTTCGCCGCTGGATGGATCGCGCTCGAGAAGTTCCCCCATCCATTTGCGGTAGGACCGTCGTAACGCAGGGTGCGTACCCAAACTTGCTTGGAAGAGCGCAAGATCTTGGCTGACGTCGGTATAGAGCCGATCCAACCATCTCAGAATCGCCCAATCCTCCAGCACGTCGTGGGCGGGAGCGATTAAATCCCCTCGATCTTCCGCATGGACGACGAGAGAGTCTGAGATCAGGCCATCTAGAGCTTCCACATCGAGACCAGTGGACGAAGCGTACACGCTGAGAGCCCGGGCGCGGCGCAGCGCAATTTCCATGAATGTTACGTCGCGTTTGGCGGGCATCCCTGCTGCTGCTCGATAGTCGACCCGGATGATTTCCCTCCAGAAAAGATCTCTGAATTCGCGTTCACTGGCAGGAAGCGCCGATTCCGCAGACCATTCGATTGAACGAGCTTTATCGAGAACATAGGGATTCGAGAGAATCTTCCGCAAGTGAGAACTGGCTAGAGGAATCGCTAGACTGCCGTCCTCGTCTTGCACTTGATCGAGTTCCTCCTCCGCTAGGGGCGGCACAAGCACTGACGCATATTCTGCTCCGAATTGCCCGAGAAACGCTGCTCGCACGAGGTCTGCAGAATAATCGCGGCATGTCAGAACGAGCCGATATGTTGGATCGTCATGAACAATTGTCAGCAAGTCGGTGAAGGCATCCCGCGTCGATTTCTCCAATAGGCGTTCCAAGCTCTCGACGAGAACAATCTTCCGCTCTTGGCCTGCGAGAATCGTGGCAAGAGTTGCCGCTCTGCCGCCAATATTAGCCATCGCCAGCGTTGAATCGAAATGTGGTTGCGCGAACTCTTCGGAACGAAACGCGAACGTAAAGTGGTCCCGGCCAAGCAAGGTAACGACCTGCTTTGCAATAGCTGATTTACCATTGCCTGCGGCTCCTGACACGAGAACGATGCGTGAGTCCTCAAGAGCCGTCAAAACCTGCTGCACTAGGCTGGCACGAGGCAGATGGAGGCTTCTACCGATTGTCGACCGAATCCCCCGCATGATCACAGAACTGTGTTCACGCAAAGCAACGATCATCGGCTGCTCGGCACCACAACTTGAGTGCCGCTGAACCATCTGCACTGGCAGATCGTCTCTGCGAAACGCTTTTGCTCCGGCTGCACCTTCTGCTGAGAGGACTATCAACTCATTCCAAGTACGCGAAGCGGATTCGTTCCTCTGCTGCGTAGTGGCAGTGAAGGCCAACAAGCTTTTCATCAAAGCCTCCGCCTGTCGAGTACTGGTAGCAAGGTCAAGGCTGAGAATGTGAAGAACCTTCAGGAGCGGGAAAACCTCCGACCGAGTGACCTCGGCGTTTACAGCCTCCTTGACTATGGTGACCACTTCGTCGCAGTAGCGAATCGCAGTCGAACTGAGCAGGCCGGGAATGGCCAGCCGTTTCTCGAAATCCTGTGCGTCGCTCGAAGCACGTGCACAATCGAGCAAGCTGCCAAAGTGGCGTATCAGAGTGTTTGTGCCAAGCTGGACTACAAATGCAAAGCGGTCATGCTCAGGAGAAAAGATCGCCGGATTATGTAGATCGCTCCACAAGTCGACGATGGAGTTCTTGAATTCGGCGTCGATAGAGCTGACAGTAAAGCGCCGTTTCACTTGCCCAGCGAGTCTCCGCGTGGCGCCGGAAGGTGTCTGTCCGGAGACTAAGAAATCATCAGTCTTCCAGCCTCGATATTCGGTCTGAAAGGCGATTTCGACTACCGTGCAGTCAATCAGCACCGGAGGAGTTGCGCCGACCAGCAGTTGGCTCAGCAAATAGGCACCTACTGCCTGTTCGAAGACATTCCCAGCTCCTCCCGTGGAGGCCGGGCTGGAGACCAGATCAGCCTTCAGTGGATTATCTTCGGATACTGGATCGGTTGGAATAGGCATAGCACCTCGAACTGCGACAGAGAGTCGATGTGGAGATCGGTTGAGCTCGTTCGCCTAGCGTGCCGTGCCCGGCAGACATGGCACGCCTTCATCCGGACAAAGAGACATTGAAGTTCCGGACGTCGACCCGCCGCATGGCCATAGGACGTTCGACGGTATTCTTGCATATTCACCGCATGTTCGCCTAGTCCGCATGAATGTTGTGTCAGTAGCACATGATATCGCGCGTGACCTGCGAGTGCAGATCACACATGGAACGCACCTCCTCAATCTTCATGCCACCATCGATCAGTTGCTGCTCCATCGCCATGATTTCGGTGGCATCGGTGTGGCGCACCATGTCGCGCAACTGCTCCGCACGGCATCAGGAGCATTGCCCGAGTGCAGGTGCTGGATGATTTCTTTCAGTAACGAGATTCGTTGTGTGCGGTTACCGAAGCACGGCGATCTCGGCAACCGGGATGTCTGCTGTTTTGAGCAAGGCTCGAATTAAGACTCATCGCGGAACTCGAACAGCGTAAGATCAATTTTGAATCGCTGATGGAGAAGATCGAAACGAAATCTCCAAAAGGTCGGCTCGTCTTCCACGTATTTGCAGCGCTCGCTGAATTCGAACGCAATTTAATCCACGAAAGAACCGTTGCTGGCGTTACGGCCGCTCGCGCCCGAGGCCGCAAGGGTGGCAGACCTCCCCAAACTCTCGGCCAAAGAGATCAAGATCAATTGGCAGACGCGAGCCTAACGCCGGGCGCATCTGAACCTATAGCTCAGATCGGAGTGCTATTCTTTTGCGGTTGTGGTCAGTCGTATCCAAGATCCAAAAAATGGATCTTCGAAGCGATAGTACTTCTGATCTGCGGTCTGGTCTTCTCGTAAGATTGCCATAGCTGACATCGCAATCAGCGCTTGCCGAATAGTTCCTGAACTTTTGCCAATTGACTGAACAACGCGAAGGGATTGCATATTCGCGCCCTTTTCCGCAACTACCGCCATCAATGTTCGTTGTTGGTTTGTCGTCAACGAATTCCAAAGCTGAGCATAGAAAGGATCTTGCTGACGAACCAGCATTCCAAGTGAAGCATGGACCACGGCGTCCGAAAGCGTGGGCTGCTTGGGTCCGTTGCCTTCCCTTAAACCTGTCCAGCATTGGTGGGCAAGCATCTGCACATTGAATGGAACGTCCTCAGCTAACTCCATAATTAGGCTTATTGCCGATTCCTTCACCTGAAATCCAGACTTGGTAAACTCTCTTCGCAGGAAAGTCTCGAAGTCTTTCCGTGGCACTGGCCCAAGGAAAAGGTTTACTCCTAGACGATAGAACGGCCTAGTTGGATCCATGAGCATGTCGTGAAGCATTCTGGTCTTTGAACCAGCAAACACGTAGCCGGTTCTTGAGTGTGTCTGAATTGCAGACCGGATTTGCCCCTCCACTTCACGTCCACCTATCTCAATCACACGTTGAAACTCGTCAAGGATGAGGCCAACCGGTCGGTTCTCCGGTTGTGATTGAGCCAGTGTCTCAAAACCGTTGAGTGCGTCGATAAGTAAAACCGGATTACCCAGTTTCTTTGAATCGACGCCAAATTTAACGCTCCACTCGCCATCCGAAACGCTGTAATCGAGTTCAGGGCGGAGCAGGGAAAACATCTTACGAATTTGCTCACCAATCCGCCGTAGGTCGCCACTTAACGCCTTTGCGGCAGAAGCTACAATGCCACCTACGAGCAGTTCAATCGACGGGAAACTCTCTGCGTCTAGACGAACGACTATTGCCGATTTTTTGGAAAGTTCATCTGTTGCCGTTTTCAGAATCGACGTCTTACCGAATCGGCGTGGACCGATCAGAAAGAGTTTGTTACCTTCGCTAATCACTCGTTTTACTGCCGCGAGTTCTTCTTTGCGATCGACAAGAGAGCCAATACCGAGCTCCCTTCCAAACTGGAAAGGATTTTTCATGTCATTCATTTATATCATATAAACATCTATCATATAAAAAAGTATGATAGCGTTCGCTTTCATGATGGTGAGTGTGGGCTTTGTGAGGTAAAACTATATAGCGCGTGAACGCAATGCATAAGCGTTCAGAAATCCCTTTAGCACGGGAATGATGTCAATCCGCCACGTATCCCCTTTTTCTCTTGTTCGAAGCTGGAAGGGCCCCTTCCCTTAGTTCATAGAATGTACCGTGACCGTACTCCGGCCAAGGTACAAAGGTTGTCCTTTAGCCGGTCATCCGCATCCAGTAGTTCTTACCTTGGACCGATCAGGGATGTGCTGTCAGTTGCTAAATGGGCCGTCGGGATCGGAATCAATGCCGCACTCAGTTTGCTGTTGCGTCGGAAGGCTTCAACTCAGCAATTAAACTCCGGAGCGTATCAAGGATCTCCGGGAAGTGTTTCTCCAAATGCTTCTCGATCCGACGGTTCTGGAGCACGCGTTGCAGGTATCCGCACGCGACTGTTAGCGCCAGAATGTCCGTGCCGTACGATGCTTCCGCATCTTTGAGGTCGCGGATGAGCGAGTCTGTTTCCTCCCTGAGCAGTGCTTGAACCTCGGCTGGTTTGTCTTTGATCTTGCGACTATGAGGCGCATCCGCCAAGAGCTCTGGAGGCGTCATTGCCAGCAATGCGGTGGCAAACGACATGGTATATTTCGCAGACGCGACCATATGTTCGGCAGCTTCAATCTGTCGGAATGGTTTCATCTTCCGGAGCACGCCGAAGCCAGAGGCGGGAAGGTCTTTTTCTCGAAGGATCTCGATCACCTCTGGGCAAATACCCTCCAGCATCGTGGTTGTTCTGCGAATCGCATCGATCTTGACGTCCAGGGCATCCGCAAGGCGCTGTTCGGTCAATCCTTTTGAAAGCGCTTTGCGCAGCATGTAGTGCTGTGCAATGGGCGGAAGGTGATTAACACGTTTGTTGTACGTGTACGCTTCATCATCTGTCGCAAGGATGCACTCGACCTCAGTCCACCCTTGCTGCAGGATGGCAGCCAGCCGAAGATGCCCATCCAGCAATAGATACTGATCAGCCGTCTTTGGAAAGACGATGAGGGCCTGGATAAGGCCGACTTCTCTGACCGACGCCATGATCTGCTTGTAGGTCAAACCGGCACGCACTGCGGGTGAAATATCTCTTTGCGGAACAATGCTGGCGACTGGTAGGGTTAACACCCGGAGTTCAAATCCATCCTTTATCGACTTTGCCATCGTCATCCCCTACCTGATTCGCTGTGCCAACTGCTCCGGCATGTCCGCGAGTCCCTCTTTGTGCAGCAGCGTAACGAATAGCTCGTCACTCAGCAGGCTCTTTATCGCCGATGACAGAAGCAACAATCGATCCCGCGTCATGACGGCCTTCCTGATCAACGCCTTCTGTTCACGCACTTGTCGCTGATAATCACGAACCAAACTGTCCTTTGTGATCGGTCGCTTTGTGCGCGGGCTTCTGCCCGTCTCCTGCTGTTTAGCCGCCCGCTTGGCCACAAGATTCCGCGCCGCTCTGAGACTTGCACCTCGAAGTTCCCCGCGCTCATATGCCTCAGACAGCGCAAGCTGGATGCCGTGAGTGGTGCCCATCGCGATTTCGATAGCGACGGTGACCGGGAGACGCTCAGCCTCAACCGCAGCAACCAGCGAATCCTCACCATGCTCAATCAAGCGAACTACGCCAAACACATAGGTACGGTGGAGTCCCAGCTTCTGGGATATCTCATCGGACGTATAGCCACGATTCCGGAGTGCTCGTACCTCATGCAGCAGGCCAAGATTGGAAGGAGGACGGCGGGCGATGTTCTCAACAAGGCTCATCAGGTACTGGTCTTCGAGGGAGCCCTCCATGACAATCGCCGGAATCGACTGCTCGCCAAGCTTGATAAAGGCCTCAAGTCGTCCTTGGCCACAGACCAGATCATAGGAAGTACCATCGGGAGCGGACTCTCTACTTGCCACAGTTATTGGTCGCTTCAACCCAATGGCCGCAATGCTTGTAACGATCGATTCGAATCGAGCCCTGTTGCGGGATCGCGGATTGACAAGTCGAATCTCTGAGATTGGGATTCGGACAATTTCCTGATCGTTCATGCGGCCTCTTCAATCTGTATGCGCCGGGCCAATGAGAAAAAGAAGCTGAGATTCTCGAAGCGATATACATCGAGAACTACGGCATTCTCAGGTGCGAGACGTAACTTTCGCGCCAGGACATCGACGGCCGGCAGAAGGTAATAGTCAAGGATGTTTTCGTTGTCCGGAAGAAGGCGCACGGCCACCGTGACATCGGGCTTCAGTGATCTTTCGAGCCGAAGCAGCCAGCGACAGCTTCCGGTATAGCTCTCGTGGCATCTCGCCACTACAACCGATGCGGTGAAATCACCATTGATGGTCAGAATGCCGGAACGCTCATCCTGCTGAATCTGAGCACCAAGTGATCTCAGGTCATGATTGATGGACTCGCATATCGCCCGATGACGCTCGCGCAAAGCCTGGTTGATTTCGAGGTAGCGGTAGTCCCGAGAAGGCGTATATCCAACAAGGGAGTACGCTCGCATTAGACTTCCGAATCGAGATCGATAGCAGGCTGGAGACGGCATGTCTCGGGCCTCGTCGATCAGAATGCCGGACAATGTTCCTTCTCGGTCGAAGAGCTCTCGAAGTCGCTTCAGTAGGTCTTCATCGGAAAGGCGGCTATGCCGGCTCTCTATCAGGGAGGCCGCGGCGCCGAATTGATCGAGAGTCACAATCGGGGTAAAAGCACCATTGCGCCGAATCCACATCTCGGGAGGGTTCCGTACATGCTTTTGCTTAAGCTTGAAGGAGGTGCGATTGAAGACATTGTCGCCGACGTACTTGGGATTCTTTAGAACCTGTTGGATGGTTGAGCGCGTCCATTCTCGGTCCAGGTCTGTCCGAACTCCTCGGTTGTTGAGCAGATCCGCAATCTGCTGTTCCGTCTTGTTTTCGCGAGTGAAGAGATCGTAGATTTCTCGGACAATCGCAATCTCGGTTTCGGGCCCAGGCACCAGAATGACTCGATCGGTCTGCAGGCTCTTTCTTTGGCCGCGTGCGAGCAGCTCCTTGGCCGCACAATCCTGGTCAACTAATAGCCGGCGCAGCCCATATCCGGCCGCCCCGCCTTGTCGAAACCCCAACTCGATCAGATGTCCTTGGCCTTGAAATACCTTCACCGACAGTTCACGGCTGTACTCCCCAGCCATCACGCGTTTTACTGTTTTGAGGACTGCCGTCGACATGCTGCCATCGTTTTCGAACTGCTCGGCACAATAGTGCACGCTGACATTGGCGCGGCGACACACGAACTCGTAGTACGCGCTCTCATCGGCATCTAGGAAGCGCCCCCACCTGCTCACGTCGTATACAAGCACCGAACTGAAATCGTTCTCCCCTGCCTCAATGTCTCTGAGTAGAGCTCGCAGACCTTTCCTGCCTTCAAGGTTCAAGCCGGTCTTGCCGTCATCCGCGTACGTGCGCACAATTTCAAAGCCGCGTGCCTCGGCATAGCGGCGAATGGTTTCAGATTGATTTTCTGTGGAGTAGCGCTGATGTTCTGTGGACATGCGCACGTATTGCGCAGCGCGGGCCGCTCGTATCGGAGATGCCACAGTTTGCTTCTGCACAGTCACCCCAACCAGACGCAATGACAGATGCTCATGCGAGCGACGAGCATGTCATGGGAACCGATCGACGAAAAGGCCACGGCGACCACACCATGCACATATGAGCAGCGGCGGGAGTTGGGTGAAAGTCTCAGTGAGCCCAACTTGAAAAGCAGTTTGCGCCGTTCTCGCCTCGCACGAAGGCATTCTGCCCGATGAGGCGGGCGAGACGGAACCTTTATCCGTCACGCCAGGCCGGAGTCGGCAGCGCCTTCGGTATTCCCGCTGACGGTCACGATGATCTTCTCTGCCGGCGCGGCTTTGCTGGTGACGGCGGTTGGCACGTCGCCGTTGCGCTCGACGCGCCTGCATACGGCACGTCAGGTTGCAATAACGCTGACCTCGATCACAATGGGGACAGATCCAGAATGCCGTGTAACACTGGCCACAAACCCGGTGCCGGAGAGTAACCTCGCTTGGAATTGTCATTCACGTTTACCATATGAAGTGGAACAACTGTGACCGATCGGAGTTTTCGATCTCAGGTGAGTTGCTAAACCATGCCTCGAAAGAAGAATGACGCATGGTCAGGGTTATCGACGCCTATCTGCAGAGCGATCTCGTCGGCCACCTCGTACAGGGTGACGGGGCCAGATATGTTTCGATTACGCGGAAAGGTGGCTGAACAAACCCGGAGCCACGCCCCTGTCGCAATCATTGCCGCTGCGAAACACACGCTTCAAGCGCAAGGAGTGCCGAGGCTACTTCGCGGGTATTCTGCCGGAGGAGTCCAAACGGGAGGTCATCGCTGGCAATCTCGGCATTACTGCACGCAACGATTGTTCCATGCTGGAACGGATCGGTGGCGAATGCGCGGGAGCCGTCACCTTTATGCCTGCCGGGCAGCCCCTGACCGAAAATCACAATCGCGAGCTCTCTCAGAAGGCGCTGGTCGCGATTTTGAAGGAATTGCCGAAGCGCCCGTTGCTGGCTGGCAGGGAGAGGGTACGCCTTACAAGTTTTCAGGAGTTGCACCGGCAACCGCGACGGTTGCCGGTATATGAGGTGACCCCGTAATTCGGGAAGATTGCCTTCTATACGCTATTAGCGTATAGTTTATTTAGTACGCTAATAGCGTATAGAAAGACCCAAATGGAATTTATCGAAGCCCCTGCCTTCAACCGTCATTTGTCCGAGTACCTGGGCGACGAGGACTACCGGGCATTGCAGGTGGAGTTGGTGACCAATCCAGAAATGGGAGACGTAATGCAGAATACAGGAGGATTTCGCAAGCTCCGCTGGGCTGATCCGAGGCGCGGCAAGGGACGCCGGGGCGGTCTGCGAATCATCTACTACCATTTTGCATCTGACCATCAAATCTGGTTGATGACGTTGTACGACAAAGATGAATGTTCGGATTTAACGCCAACGGAAAAAAAGGCTCTGAAGGCTGCGCTCCTGCAAGAGCTTCAGGCGCGGGAAACAGCGCGTACCAAGCGCAAGAGGAAACGGTGATGGCAAAGAAGAAGAGAAATCTCTTTAACGAACTGATGGAAGGCGTGGCGGCAATTAAGGAGCACCGTGAAGGTAAGCTCACGCTGCGCACCTATAACGTCGAAAGCACTCCGCTGCCTCAAGTCGATGCGAAGATGATCAAAGAAACAAGGGAGAACCTTCATTGCTCCAGAGCGGTATTTGCACGGAAGCTCCGCGCCAATGAACGGACCCTAGAGAAGTGGGAACAGGGACGTTCTAAGCCCAATCCCCAAGCGGCTGCGTTGGTATTGCTCGTTCGGAAGTATCCTGACACCCTTGAAAGGCTTGAAGCCGTTTCTGCCAAGGGATAAACCCTACCCCTGCTGAGTGTCTGTGAAGTTGGAAGGTCCGCGGAGACCTTCTCCGTGTGTCACTTTCTGAATTATTTTGGGGTCTTCCGCACTTTTGGTGAAAGAGCAGAGAAATGACGCCCAACACCACGCTGAAGCGTAAGCAAGAACCCAAGCCTGGTTCCACCTATCATGCTCCGGGCTGTGATTGCGGCTTCTGCAAGATGGGTACCACGAGGTTCTGATGCTGAGGAACGAAGAATCCTGAGAAAGTACCAGGACGACAACACCGGCCAAAGAGTTCAGATCTCTGTCGACCCACCGGTTCCTGCGGGCACCCGTCATGAAATTCGGAGGCCAAAATGAGCACTAAAGACATCATTAAGCAGCACTTTGAGAAAGACACTGGCAGGAGCTTTCAGGTGTACAACGAGATCTTCGACGAGGAGGGCGAGGTCTATCTCGAGTTGGAAGGATTTCATTTCGAAGTGGCCAGCTCGGGCGGCATCGGGGTGGTGAACGGAAGGCCACGCCTGGTGGTTCAACTGCCACGGGAGTGGGCGCAGAAGATCGGCTTACTGGAGAACGTGCGAAGGGAGAAATCATGAAATCAGCCGAAGCGTCATTCTGTCGTAGGCGAAGGATCCAGGCATGAGTGAAGCCGCTGCAGGAATTGTCATCGCGGGTTCTTCCTCGTTGCCGTCTATCCACTAACGGTATACGAAGTTCCGATAATGTCCTGAGAAGCGATCGATAGGATGAAGCGCCAGTCGATCAGAACTTGCAACCAGGATGAGTGAGGCAAATGATGGCCCGTAGGCACCCAGCCCTGCGGGCCGTTTGTTCGTCTGCAGCGGAGTGCTTTCGACGTTATAGGTGCGCAGCGTGAGCTTACCTTCACGGTGTTCCTTAATTGCCGCCACGCCTTCTATCAGGTCGTTAAAGAGACTCCCTTTTCGTCTTTGCCACCACCGTTTCCTCCTGCGCTTGGTATGCGCTGTTTCACGATGCCTGAAGCTCTTGCCGGAGCGCAGCCTTCAGAGCCTTTTTTCCGTTGGCGTTAAGTCCGAACATTCATCTTTGTCGTACAACGTCATCAACCAGATTTGACGGTCCGACGCAAAATGGTAGTGGATGATTCGCAGACCGCCTAGGCGGCCCTTGCCGCGCCTCGGATTAGACCAGCGGAGCTTACGGAATCCCCCTGTATTCTGCATTAGGTCCCATCTCCGGATTGGTCACCAACTCCGCCGGTAATGCCCGGTAGTCCTCATCGCCCAGGTACTCGGACCAATAACGGTTGAAGGCGGGGGCTTCGATAAATTCCATTTGTCAGACCGGGAGAACTGAATCCCACTTGGCTTGTTCAGCTCTCAGGAACAGAACAATCTCTCTACGTTCCTCGACTGTGCAGTCAAGGAGATCAAATTCGAGATCTACGCTTGTGTCGCTCCCTTGGCGGGGCTGGCTTTCGTTGCAATCGTTAAACATTTTATATAGTTCTCCTTTGCTTGAACGGGTGGTTGTTAGCCTGCTTCATTGCGAACGATATGCTCACCTTGTGATACCGTGCGCTTCGCTCTCAGTGCAGAATGGAGAACACCGCATGGGCACTCGCACCGCTCATCCCTCATTCGACTGAACATTTTTCTATAGATTGAACCACGGTCTCATAATCCGTAGGTTCAAAGTGTTTCCGTAGGGGTTTTCTAATTGCTGCAACGTTCGTGTACGCGCTTAGCGACCGACTCAGGAATACGGTATGTAACGCGCTTCCGCACACCGCGCCTATGTGGCGGACAAGACTTGAACACTCCCCTCTCATTCTTTATGAGGCGAATTATGCTGTCATGCGACATTCCCCAAATCTCCCCAAGCTCCTTGGGTGAGTAATGCTTTTCTTTCCATGCTTCTGTAATTGCACTTTGTTCGGCTGCATCATCAAATGGCTTCATTTCGCGTCCTTTCGCGGTTTGTTGTGCACCATGGCATTTACTAATCTGCATGCGCGTTATCAGGTGCTTTCTAAGCTAGAATTGCGGCGGCGATCATTTCGGGTCAGTAACGAGTCGGCAAGAGATTTAAGAAGCAGTGCCGACAGGAAAACGCACCTAGCACGATGCTGGAAAACTACTCTCATCCACAACGCGAGCTGGTGATATAGCTACTGGGTTGGCGATATCGCCGATGCGTTCTTTGAGGCGGTGTTGAGACAAGCGAGCCAGAACCCGATTAAGTGCAGTGCGCAAATAACTCACGCCGGACAATCTCGTCTTCGCACCAGAGGAGACCATCGATAGTCACAACGCTGTCTTAATTCCGCCAGTCAAGATCGAAGTCGAGGATGTTGTAACGATATTCGTTCGAAAGAAATCAAGCATAGCGGAAGAGGCGTATCGGGCATCATCGCAGAAGCGTATCAGGGTGTCCCAGCGCGCGAGTGCGTAGCGAATCGCTGCCGAGGTGTCGGATTTCTTCGAGAGCTTCGCCAGCGATGCTTCCAGCCCTTCATACATGGAGGCAAGCAGCGGACGTGAGCGGGCATCGCGTACTTCGCGGTGCTCATCGGGAGACCGGCCTCGAATCTCTTCATCGATCCCATACAAAGGTGCGGGGCACTCGACTGCCTCGGTTGCAATCGGCGTTTTGTGCGCTTCTTTCAGGTCATAGAACTTGCGGAGGACGTGTGCCCAGCATGCGGCGGCGGTTGCTTCCGCCAATGCGTCGTCATCTCGGGCTCCTCTTCGACAGTGACGCTGAGCTGTCCAAAGCATGCCAGCGGTGGACTAACGAACTTTATTTTGAAATAAATGCCGAAAGTGTAAACTTCTGGCCGTGAGATTTGAATATATAGAATGCTCGTAGCTGGAACTATCTGTACTCCACAGGACTCGACGATCTGCCTGGGATTTCTTCTCCAAAATCCATGACAATCTACTCTGCATGATCCTAACAATGACCTTGCTGGCCCTGAACCGTGGTGAAACGACCTTCATTAACGCGGCAATGCTTGGATGGTCTGGCGACCTGGAGAACAAACCAATTTCATTTGAATTCCCCCCGCTGGGAAGATAGGAAGTCGGATTCCGATGTGGCATAGTGCGGCAACTGAACAACCCGCAGAAGCACTCTCACAATAATGTCGAAAGTGCTAATCCATGCCGCAAGCTGCTCATTTTTCAACAGCTGCTAAGAGAGGTGGATGGCTGCGCCGTAGCCGGCGCAGCTTTAGTTACTATTCTTCCTCCGTCTTCGCATCGGCGGGCCTGAGGGGATCTGTTTATGCGGGCGTCGGGGCGCTCTCAGCCACTGGCCCTCCAATTGTGATTGGCCACGTAGACATTACCGACTTGTCTACGGCATCTTGGCGTGACTTAATCCATGGGGTGTAGTGCCCCTCCAAAACGGCGACGGAGTTTCCTAGAATAGCTGCCACCTGATCTAAAGGCACGCCGTTTGCAAGAAGCTCGCAGGCCATCGTGTGACGGTACATGTGCGGATGTCCCTTTACCCCTGCTCGCGCGACAACCTTCGCGAATTTATTCTGCCAGTTCGCTGTACCAGATTGAAGACTCTTGCCCGTCCAGAAGTAGTAACTGGAGCCGTTTTCAATTGCCGCCAAGGCGGCCAGTACCACTGGTGGCAGCACAAGGTGAACTACTGAGCCCGTTTTAGTTGTCCGGAGAAACAATCTGCCATTCTTTATCCTTGCTGGTATCAGCTTCACCACGTCAGAAATTCTCAGGGCGGAATACCTGAGAACTAGAATAAATGCCAGTAGACGCGCGCGGTGGTGGGGGGAAGTCGGGTATTCAGCGACGGCGGCAAAAATAGCCTGCTGTTCTTCCTCCGTGAAAGGCACGACCGGGGCCGATGTGATTTTCGGCTTCTTTATTTGCAGGACTGGATTGTCGTCGCGCCAGCCCATATCCATGCAGTACTGTGTAAACGTGCGGAGTTCCCCAATTTTTCTCCTCATAGTCCGGTTACAGTTAGAAAGGGCGAGGGCGCGAAGAAAGAGCTTAAAGTCTCCGTACTTCAGAGCGCGAACCAGTGTGATGCTGTGCGTTTCACAGAACTGGACCAGATGATTGAGCATGTCTTCATAATTGCCGATTGTTCTGTCCACCAAATTATTTGATTTACGATCCTCAATGAAATCACCCACAGCATTCTTCACTGTTGAATCTTCTTGGCCTCCGCCAGCTGTGATCTCGAGAACCTTTCGAGCGGCCTCTTGTTCATCGAAAGTATTCAGACTCTTCCGAACCCGCTTACCTTGGACCATGATGTCGACCCAGATGGGGCATTTGCACTTCATGTAGTTCTCGCCTTTGCGATATTGCGGCCCATGACCAATGGAACCATTTTGATAATCGTATTCGCTGCTATGTTTGCAGCTGGCCTTGTGACGTCGGTAAGTGTTTGGCATTCTATATCCCCTCTCGATTGTGCTCATAAGCTGGGTACGCCTTTGGTACATCGGCGGCGCGCCTTGATAAAGCCCAATAAATACGGGCGGGTTAAGTGCTATATGTCATAACCAAAAAATGTTAGTCATCCACCAAAAGTCATATACTTGAGAGAAATAAGTAAGGCAATGGTCGCTGATATCGCTAAAACGCAGTGTGTTTGGTACGCCATTGGTACACACAACGATGAGGCTCACAGGGCAGCCAAACACTACCGCCACCGTTAACCTGCGCGGCGGGCTAAACGCCATTACCATGATTAGGCTTTCGGCGATAGGGTTGCTGCCGCTGTGCTTTGCCTTGTTCGCGAGAGGCGAGCCAGGCGCGAGCGCTGTCGAGGTTGTACAGTACTGTCCGTTCTATGACGACCCGCGGAGGTCCAACTCGCTTGACCTCCCATCGGTCGAGTGTGCGGACCGATATGCCTAGTTGTCGGGCGAGTTCTTGTTTGATTACATATCCGTCCAACAGCATTACCTCTGCCCTCCGGTGTCACTGATAGACACAGGTTAGGGCACAGGGAGCCATTCCGTAAGTGGAGATAAACCAGGCGGGGGGATTGTTTCCAGTGGCTAATTAGTAATTATTCCCAGTGGATAGGTAATTACTTTTGAATGAGATGACTATCAATTATGTCGCAACATTTTTTATAGATACGCTCGAATCCCTTTACACGCTTCCTCATTTTTTCTCTGTCAGCGGGTTCTGGTTTATTACAACCGGAAAGTGTCTGCACGATCTTTCTGTACGAGTATTTGCGGATTTTAAGGTTCAGGGCCCGAGCCGAGGTCTCAAGGTCACGAGGAGCACCGGGACCATTAGGGGAATACGTTGCATTTACGAACGCGGATGTATCCGCGAAACTGAGGCCAGCTTTGACGAGTGCGTCGCCTATATCCAGCCGCAACTTCTTGTTAGGCGCGAATCGGTTACTGAATATCACTTCGTCTAGTTCGATGATGTCGTTCATGGCTGACTCGAACTCAGGTCCGAGTTCTCGTTTCTCGTTAAGAGTTCGCAGCCATGTGCAACAGCTAAAAAAACGAGCGGCTACAAGAGCGTATTGCACGGGTAACAGGTCGAGCTTTCCGGACAGCAATAATTCTCTGTCTCGCAACATCCGCTTATGCACCCTGGGATACAGGGACTCGAAAGTCGCATTTACGGCTGCTTGGGCTTGCTCGGTATTGAGTCTGCTCCAAGCTGCACTTAGTTCATCACTGTTACTCTTCTCCCGATTTTTCATAATTTCGTTGTACGCGCGAGAACTTCACCAAATTGATTCGTTGCTGTGCGTAGTGCCGCATCCGCGACATGGGCATAGCGCCAAGTAGTTCCCGGTTGCGTATGGCCGAGGAGTTTTCCGACCACCTGAAGCGTAACACCACTACTCACGAGATAAGAAGCGTAGTTATGTCGAAGATCATGTACTCGGAAGCACGTGATCTTTGCCGCGCTACAAATCTCGCCCCACGCAGACTTGATGTCCGTAAACGGCTCACCTGGCAAGCGCCCTGGAAACACTAAATCTGTTCCGTCGTCCGGCACAATTGACAGAAGCAGGCTGATCGCGTCCTCGCTCAGTGGCAAATGCACTTTTCGTTTCTGCTTCGTGTGGTGACTCGGTTTTGTCCAAATGCCCCTATCGAGATCGAACTCTTGCCCTCTTGCAGAAAGCACCTCTCCCTTACGCGAGCCGGTCACCATAATCAACCTTATTGCATCGCATATACGTTTCGTCTCGGCGCGCACGTGTACCTTCTGCTTCTCGGAACATATAAGCTCTCCTGCACGGCGTTCGGGATATTCGTCAATGGCCGTTGCAAAACGTTCCATCTCGTCTAACGTGAGCCATCGTTCCCGTTCTTCTTCATGAAACCGTTCTACACCCTCTGCTGGATTTGTCTTGGCACCCCAGTCGAGTTCAGCGGTATTGCCCTTTGTCTTCGCCCAGTTAAACATTGCTGAGATCACAGCAAGCACCCTGTTAGCCAAGTATGGTGTTGCACACATTTCGGTGTGCAATTCAGCAACATCATGACATGTGACTGCGCTGACACATTTCTGACCCATGTGCGGCAGAATATGATCATTGATCATGTCTCGATACCCACTCTGTGTTCTTAGGCGCAGATTGCGCGTGACATGACGTTCCAGATATTCTTTCGCCAATTGTGTGACCGTTCTCGTTTTGGCCTGTACTTCCAATGTTTCACGTGCTCTTCGTTCTTGCTCCGTGAACGGGTCTCTTCCCTCTCTGATACCCTTGCGCAATTCAACGGCTCTATCTCGAGCTGTAGTTGCAGAATAGTCATCTGGGTACTTGCCGATGGTAAACCGTCGCTGCCGTCCGCCGCGCGACGGCCGATAGCTCAAAACGAACGATCTTTGTCCAGTTGCGGTGACACGAAGTCCGAAACCATCAACCTCGCCATCCGAGTAAATCGCGTAACCTTTAGCGGGTGGTTTCACGCGTTTCGCAAAGGTCTCGGTGATCCTTGAATTCTGCCCCATTAGTTCGCCTCACATGTACGCCGCATGTACGTGAAATTTGACCACCAGAGCCGCCCGATGACTTCGCG
>Ga0316228_1001521_pt1 | contig 23535 bp, 21 predicted proteins | sample TBH18021metaG_FD_206005 | JGI IMG/M metagenome (GOLD analysis project Ga0316228, IMG submission 206005) | Freshwater microbial communities from Trout Bog Lake, Wisconsin, USA - TBH18021 | ecosystem: Environmental > Aquatic > Freshwater > Lake > Hypolimnion/Profundal zone | place: USA: Wisconsin... | reverse complement strand
TCTTCCAGACTGGGGCGGACGGGCAGCCGCGGGAGACGATCAGCTTCAAGTTTGCCTGCGCGAAGGTGACGGCGATGCCGTTGCCGCGGCCGTTCTTCGAGATCTTCGTCTATTCGCCGCGGGTGGAAGGCGTGCACCTGCGCTTCGGCTACGTCGCCCGCGGCGGTCTGCGCTGGTCCGACCGGCCGGAGGATTTCCGCACCGAGATCCTCGGTCTCGTGAAGGCCCAGCAGGTCAAGAACGCCGTGATCGTGCCGGTGGGCGCCAAGGGCGGCTTCTTCCCGAAGCGGCTGCCGCCGGCCTCCGATCGGGCCGCCTGGATGCAAGAGGGCACCGAGAGCTACCGGATCTTCATCCGCACCCTCCTCGAACTCACCGACAACATCGTCGACAACGCTATCGTGCCCCCGCCCGACACGGTGCGGCACGATCCAGACGATGCCTATCTCGTGGTCGCCGCCGACAAGGGCACCGCCACCTTCTCGGACATCGCCAACGCCCTCTCGCTGGAAAAGGGCCACTGGCTGGGCGACGCCTTCGCGTCCGGCGGCAGCCAGGGCTACGACCACAAGGGCATGGGCATCACCGCGCGCGGCGCCTGGGAGGCGGTGCGCCGCCATTTCCGTGAGATTGACATCGACGTGCAGACCGACCCGATCACCACGGTCGGCGTCGGCGACATGTCGGGCGATGTGTTCGGCAACGGCATGCTGCTCTCGGAGAGCATCCGCCTCATCGCGGCCTTCGACCACCGGGACATCTTCCTTGATCCGAATCCGGATCCGGCGGCGAGCTTCGCCGAGCGTCGGCGGCTGTTCGGTCTGGGGCGGTCGTCCTGGGCGGATTACGACCGGAGCCTGATCTCGGAGGGCGGCGGCGTATTCTCGCGCAGCCTGAAGACCGTACCGCTGTCGCAGGCGATCCGATCGGCGCTGGGCTTCGAACGGGCCGAGGCGACGCCCACCGAGCTGATGCAGGCGATCCTGAAGGCGCCCGCCGACCTGCTCTGGTTCGGCGGCATCGGCACCTATGTCCGGGCCACCACCGAGACCGACGAGGATGCCGGCGACCGCGCCAACGATGCCCTGCGCATCACCGGCCCGGAGCTGCGCGCGAAGGTCGTCGGCGAAGGCGCCAATCTCGGCCTCACGCAGCGCGGGCGCGTCGAGGCCGCGCGCGCGGGCGTCCGCCTCAACACCGACGCCATCGACAACTCGGCCGGCGTCAACACATCGGACGTCGAGGTGAACATCAAGATCGCCCTGATGATTCCGGAGCGCGACGGCCGGCTGAGCTACGCGGCGCGCAACGCCCTGCTCGCCGACATGACCGACGAGGTCGGACGCTTGGTCCTCCGCAACAACGAACTCCAGACGCTCGCCCTGTCCCTTGCCCAGCGCGGCGGGCTGGGAGAGACCGGCTTTGCCATGCGGACGATGCAAGCGCTGGAGGCGGAGGGCCGACTCGACCGGTCGGTGGAGTTCCTGCCGGAGGACGGCACCCTCGCCGAGCGCATGCGGCGGAACGAGGGGCTGACCCGGCCGGAATACGCCGTCCTGCTCGCCTACGCGAAGCTGTCGCTGCACGACGCAATCCTCGAGAGCGCCGTCCCGAATGACCCGTATTTCGACCGGGAGCTGCAGCGCTACTTCCCGAAGGCGCTGCGCGAGCGCTTCCCGGACGCCGTCAAGGGGCACCGTCTGCGCCGCGAGATCATCGCCACGGCACTCGCCAACATCATCGTCAATCGCGGCGGCCCGTCGCTGGTGACCCGCCTGGTCGACGGCACCGGGGCCGACGCTGCGACCATCGCCAAGGCCTACGCGGTGACCCGCGACGCCTTCGGCCTGATGGAGCTGAACCTCGCCATCGACGGGCTCGCGGGCCGCGTTTCCGGCCAGGGGCAGCTCGACCTCTATGCGGAGGTGCAGGATCTGCTGACGAACCGGATCGTGTGGTTCATCCGCAATCTCGACCTGACCGGCGGCCTCGCGCCGGTGGTCGCCCGCTATCGAGACGGCATCGCGGCCGTCGAGGCGGCCCTGCCCAAGGTCCTCGGCGACGAAGCCCTGACGACGATCGGCGACCGGGAGGCAGAGCTGACCGGCCATGGCATGGCCAAGGCCCAGGCCCGGCGGCTCGCCTCGCTCACCGCCTTGGTCTCCGCGCCCGATATCGTTCGGGTGGCGGAGGCGAGCGGCCGACCGGTCGAGGAGGTTGCGGCGACGCATTTCGCGCTGGAACACGCCTTCCGTCTCGACGACCTCGCCGCTGCGGCGCGCACCGTGCCGGTTGCCGACACGTTCGACCGCGTCGCCCTGGAGCGCGCGGGCGCCGGCATCGCCGCCGCCCACCGGAAGCTGACCGCCGAGGTGGTGGCGGATCTCGGCGCCGGGCCCGATGCGGTGGAGGCCTGGATCAAGGCGCGCGGCGCCCCGCTGGCCCGGATCCGCGAGGCGGTGGACGCGATCAGTGCCTCCGGCCTCACGGTCTCCAAGGCGACGGTGGCCGCGAGTCTGCTGGGCGACCTGGTCCGGACCGATTGACCCATCAGGCGCCGGGCGCGGAGGCCGAGGCGACGCCCCGACGCTCGCGGCTGAGTGCGGTGAGCACCAGACCGAGCCCGGCGAGCGACACCGCGGCGGCGATCAGCGGAAGCTGGCCATAGCCGGCCCCGAGGGTCAGCGCCGTGCCGCCGATCCAGGCGCCGGTTGCATTGCCGAGGTTGAACGCACCCTGGTTCAGCGTGGAGGCCAGGTTCGGCGCGTCGCTTGCGGCTTCCACGACCCAGATCTGCAGGGGCGAGACCAGGGCGAAGACCAGCCCCGACCAGAGGATGACCACTGCCACCGTCAGGGCCGGATGGTGCGCGACTGCGGCCAGCACGAGAAGGGCCGCGACGATGCCCAGGAAGCTGCCGATGATGGTGGACATCGGGCCCCGGTCGGCCAGATGGCCGCCCGCGAGATTGCCGATGGTCAGTCCCATGCCGGCGGCAAACAGCACGCCGGTCACGCCCTGCGGCGTGAACCCGGTCACGCCGGTCAGAAACGGCGTGATGTAGGTGAAGACGGTGAAGAAGCTCACCGACGACAGGGTCGAGATCAGCATCGGCCGCAGGACCGGCCAGCGGCCGAGCGCCCGAAACTCGCTGACGAGCCGCCCGCGCGTCCCTGGAAGCCCGTCTGGCACGCAGAGCTGGATCGCGAGTCCGGCCGCGAGGCCGATTCCGACCACGGCCCAGAAGGTGGAGCGCCACCCCGCGACCTGCCCGAGGGCGGTGCCGAGCGGCACACCGAGCACGTTGGCGAGGGTCAGGCCCGCGAACATCAGCGAGACCGCCTGCGTGCGCTTCTCCCGCGGCACGAGATCCCGCGCGACCACGGCACCGATCCCGAAGAACGCCCCATGGGCGAAGGCCGTGAGGATCCGCGCCGCCATCAGCAGGCCGTAGCTCGGTGCCAGCGCGCAACCGAGATTGCCCGCCAGGAACACGGCCATCAGCGCCAGGAGCGCGGTCTTGCGCGGCAAACCCGCGGTGGCGATCGCCACGATCGGAGCCCCCACGACCACGCCCATGGCATAGCCGGAGACCAGATAGCCGGCCTGCGGGATGGTGACGCCGAAGCTCTGCGCGACCTCCGGAAGCAGCCCCATGATCACGAATTCGGTGGTGCCGATCCCGAACGAGGCGACGGCGAGGGCGAGGATCGGCAGAGGCGGCACGGGAAAGTCTTTCGGCGCGGGCGGAGATCCGATGGTGCGGAGCAGCATCGCAGCGCGTCCGCCGAAGGATAGCGCCGGCGGCGCGGCGCACAGTTGCGCGACACGCAGAGGGAGGGCGCGGCGCACTGTGCAACCGGCACTGGCGCCGTGTCTCAGCCCGGAGGATCTCCGATCGAGGACGACACGCGGTTTCGCAGCGTGCCGATCAGCCGGCGCCGATACGGCCGGCAGCGGAACGCGATCGCCGAACCGGCTTGGTCCAGACCCATGCGCGAAAACACCTGCGCTCCGCTCCGCCGAAGGTGCGAGAGGGGCGCAGGTGCGAGACACAGTCCAAGGCGATCTGATGGAAAGCGATCGCCGCGCTCGGCAGTCCTACTAGGCCGGAGCCTTCTTCCGGCTCCGCGATTTCGGAGCGGGTGCCGTGGTCACCTCCGGTGCAGGCGCCGGCCCTCCGCGGCTCTTGCGGCGCTGCTGCCCCAGGCCGAGGGCCCGGGCCAATTCCGATCTCTGCGCGGAGTAGCTTGCCGCCGTCATCGGATAGTCCCGCGGCAGCCCCCACTTTTCACGGTAGGCCTCCGGCGTCAGGCCTCGCAGCGTCAGGTGGCGACGCAGCGTCTTGTACGGCTTCCCGTCCTCGAAGCTGACAAGATGATCATTCGTGATCGATTTGCGGATCTGTGACGGGCTTAATTTCTCGACGGTCGAGTTCGTCGCGCGACCTTGAGTTGTCAGACTGTTCAATGCCGCATGGATACCGCCGATCAATCCGGGAAGTTCCGACGCAGGCACAGAGTTGTTCGACACGTAAGCGGCCACGATATCCACGGCAAGCCCGATCGACGGGCTATGCTCGGTCCCAGCGTTCTCACTCACGGAAAACCTCAAGAGTTACAATTGTTCTGACCGATCAACCCCTCTCGGATGCGATCGAATTCTCCATCTTCGTAGCATAGTATACGGAAACTCTCAATCGTATTCGCATTGCACAGGCGAGATTGAATCCCTGCGGCCGAACGTGGCGGCAATGCCGTCGTTGACGGTGCATTAACCATGCCGGTGCTAGGGTTCATTAACCATGCCGTCGGCCTGTTCTGGGTCGGCGGGACCTGTGATCTCCGGTCCTTGGCCCCGGGGACGTTGGCGGAGACCGGGATCAGGTGCGGACGGCGGCTGACCGGTGGGAACGGGAGACGATGCGGCTCGCCGTCGCGTCCCTGAGCATCATGCTCGCGACACCTGCGGTGGCCCAGCGCTTCGATGCGACCAGCCCCGTCACCGGCCAGCCCGACAATCCCGGCATCGGTCAGGACACGGCGCCGAACGGGCTACCCACCCTCAAGCGGAGCATTCCTGACGGTCTGAGCCGCGATGAGGGCCGCAGCGCACTCGGCGGGGACACGACGGGCGGCGAGCGGACCGGGGGCGACAGCCTCCGATCCCCGCTGTCGCCCCCGATCCCGACACAAGTTCCGGGGCAGCCCGGCCAGTCCCAGCTCGATACCCGCGTCACTACGGGAGGGCGGCGGACGGGCGGAACCTCGACGGCGCCGGCCAACCTCGCGCCGTCGACGCTCCTGCGCACCCGGGCCGCTCCGCCGCGCCGGATCGGCACCGCCACCCGGCGAGTCACCCAGGATGTGACGCAGATCCCGCCCCCGGCGCTCCGGTTGACGCCGGTCGTGCAGCAGGCGGTCGTCGGCGTCCCGAACCCGCAGCCGCTGACGCCGATCCGGCCGATCCTGCCCTTCCAATCCATCGCGCCGGCCCTCGGCCTTCTCACCCCCGGCTTCATCCTCGGGACGGACCTGGCGCGCGCGATCCCCACCGATCCTGCCTACGCACCGATCGGCTATCAGATCGGGACCTTCACGGTTCTCCCGACGTTCGCGCAGAGCGTCGGCTACGATTCCAACCCGGATCAGACCAGCCGGCAGATCGCCAAGGGCTCCGTCGCGCTGCGAACCGATGCCACGGTCGACTTCCGGAGCAACTGGTCGTCCAGCTCGCTGCAGGGCTCGCTCCGCGGCTCATACCTGGAGACGCCGCAGAACGAGGCCGCGAGCCGCCCTGCGGCCGACGGCGTGGTGCGCCTGCGGATCGACGCCGACCGGGATCTGCGCATCGACGCGGAGGGGCGGTTCCTCGTCGACACGCAGCGCACGTCGAGCGCCAATCTCCAGGCCTCCTCGGCCACGAGCCGACCGCTGCTGGCGGTCTATGGCGGCTCGCTGGGGGCGACGCAGACGTTCAACCGCCTGTCGGTGACCCTGCGCGGATCCGTCGACCGCTCCGAATTTGACAATGCGCGTTTGGCCGACGGGACGATCGTCAATCAATCGGACCGGAACCTGAACCAGTACAGCCTCCAGCTGCGCACGGCCTACGAGGTCAATCCTGACTTCAGCCCGTTCATCGATCTCCTCGGCGACACGCGTGTCTACGACCAGCGCTTCGACACCACGGGCGTGCGCCGGGATTCGGACGGCATCGCGATCGCCTTCGGCACGAGCATCGGCCTGGCACGCTCGGTGACGGGCGAGATTTCGGCCGGTCTTCAGCATCGGACCTATGTCGATCCGAGCCTGCGCGACATCAACGCGCCGCTGGTCAACGCCGCCCTGGTCTGGGCGGCGAGTCCGCTCACCACCGTCCGGTTCACGGCGGCGACCGGCGTCACCGAGACGACGATTCCGGGGTCCAGCGGTGTCCTCACCGAGGTGGCGACGCTGGAGGTGCAGCATGATCTGCTGCGGAACCTGTCGATCGTCCTGGGCGGGTCGTATCTCCGGAACGACTACCAGAGCAGCAGCATCCGCGAAAACGGATTCTCCGCGACTGCGCGGCTCGACTACCACTTCACCCGCTGGCTGACACTACGCGGCACTTACATCTATCAAAAGTTCGACAGCACGGTCGCCGGATCGAGCTTTCGCGAGAACACCTTCCTGCTCGGCCTGCGGGTCAATCCCTGAGGCCGGTTCAGAACTTCTCCACCCAGGGCCGCAGTTCCAGTTCGGATGTCCAGGCGCTCCGGTCCTGGCGCAGGAGATCGCGATAGGCTCGGACGATGGCATCAGGATCGAGTTGGCTGTCGGGCGACTCCGGCGGCTCGCCGCCGCGGGCCGGATCGCGGATCGCCCCATCGATCACGATGTGGGCGACGTGGATGCCCTGGGGTTGCAATTCCCGCGCGAGACTCTGGCCGAGGCCCCGCAGTGCGAACTTCCCCATGGCGAAGGGTGCCGACCCGGCGAAGCCTTTCACGCTCGCCGAAGCACCGGTGAGCAAGATCGCACCGTGGCGGTGGGGCAGCATGCGCCGCGCCGCGGCTTGCGCCACGAGGAATCCGCCATACGCGGAGACCATCAGAGCCTCCGCAACCGCTGCCGGATCGAGATCGGCGACCCGGCCACGGAGTCTGCCGCTCGCGTTGTAGACGACGACATCCGGAGTGCCGCCGAGGGCGGGTTCGAGACGGGCAAACAGGGCCTCCACCTCCGCGGGCCGGCTGGCATCGCAGGCATGAACGGCCGCACCTGTCTCGGCGGCCAGAGTGGCGAGCTTGTCGACGTTCCGGGCGGCGAGGCCGATCCGCAAGCCGTCCGCGGCGAGGAGGCGCGCAAGTGAAGCGCTGAGACCGGAACCCGCCCCCACGATGAGGGCTCTGCGATAGGTCGGGATCATCGTGTCCTCCTCCAGGCTCTCTCCGAGGCCTTCGTGGCATGTCCGCATGCCCGGGGGTCATCCGCGACGCTGCGCGAAAAAATCCCGGAGCAACGCCGCCGCCTCGCGTTCGCGGAACCCGCCATAGACCTCCGGCGCATGGTGACAGGTCGGCTGATCGAAGACGCGGGGCCCGTGCTCCACGCCGCCCCCCTTCGGATCCGCTGCGCCGTAGTACAACCGCCGGATCCGCGCGAAGGAGATCGCCCCCGCGCACATCGGGCACGGCTCCAGGGTGACGTAGAGATCGCAGCCAGTGAGGCGCTCGGAGCCCAGGGCGGCACAGGCCGCGCGGATCGCCAGGATCTCCGCATGCGCCGTCGGGTCGTGCAGCCGCCGCGGCTGATTGTGAGCGATCGCCAACACCTTTCCGTCGCGGACGACCACGGCGCCGACGGGGACCTCGCCTATGGCGGCCGCGGCGCGGGCGGCCGCGAAGGCACGATCCAGCGCAGTCAACGTACCGGGGAGCGCCCCGCCCGCAGGGTCTATCGGATCGACGGCCACGCTGTAGTCAGCCCGCGGACGCCATGGACGCGGAGCGGGCGCCTCGCTTGATCCAAGTCAATGTTACAGCCTGGAACATTCGACCGACCGTGACCGTTTCAGGAACCAGTGCGGCGCCGCCGCAGGCCAGACAAGAGGACAATGCCATGAGCAGCACCACCGACAAGATCAAGGGCGCGGCCAACGAGGCTCTCGGCAAGGCCAAGCAGGGCGTCGGCGACGTGACCGGAAACGACAAGCTGAAGGCCGAGGGCGCCGCCCAGGAACTCAAGGGTAAGGCTCAGGGCACCGTCGGGGATGCCAAGAGCGCGGTAAAGTCCGCGACCGACAAGCTCTGATTACCGAGCACGAGCGGAACGGAACCCGCCTCGCGCGGGTTCCAGACTTGAACCGACCCGTATAACGCGAGGATGCCATGATCGGCTGGGCTGTCACATTTCTCGTCGTCGCTCTCGTAGCGGCGCTTCTCGGGTTCGGCGGCATAGCCGGCACAGCGATGGAGGCGGCCAAGATCGTCTTCTTCGTGGCGATTGCGCTGTTCCTGATCTCTGCGGTCTTCGGCGTGATGCGCGGACGTTCGCCCAGGCTCTGACGGCGCCGCGTTTTATCTCCGTCTTCCACGCGTCCGAGGCGGTCCTGATGGGCCGCCTCTTTGCGTTGAGGCCATCGGCGCGCTTCACGACCCGTCTCGCCTGTGGGAACCGGCTCTGATAAGCGGCAGGCATGAGTGACTTGCCGAACGACGATAAGCCGGAAGGGACCGCCGGTCCGGCCCCGGAAACGACGCGACCCGGAGGCTGGACCCCGCCGACTGATGCGGGGAGCGCCGATACCGAGCGTGAGCCGGGTGCGAAATCCGCTGCGAAGAAGACTGCGCGAAAGTCGCCGCAGACGGAGCCCGATCCGTCGACAGACGAAGACAATCTGATCGAGACCCCGCCCGGCGAGCGCATCGCGAAGGCGATGGCCCGCGCCGGCGTCGCCTCGCGGCGCGATGCCGAGACGATGATCCTGGCGGGCCGGGTCAGCGTCAACGGTGAGATCCTGACGTCGCCGGCCCTCAACGTCACCGAGAACGACCGGATTCTGATCGACGGCGAGCCGATGCCGTCGCGGGAACGCAGTCGGCTGTGGATTTTCCATAAGCCGCGCGGTCTCGTGACTACGGCCCGGGATCCAGAGGGCCGGCAGACCGTGTTCGACGTGCTTCCCGAGGATCTGCCCCGGGTCGTGGCGGTCGGACGCCTCGACATCAACACCGAGGGGTTGCTGCTCCTCACCAACGACGGTGGCCTCGCCAAGGTCATCGCGCATCCCGATACGGGTTGGCTGCGCCGGTACCGGGTCCGTGCGCACGGCGACACCGACCAGGCGCAGCTCGACAAGCTTGCCAGGGGCGTCACCATCGACGGGATGGAATACGGTCCCGTGGAGGCCACTCTCGACCGGGTCCAGGGCGACAATGTCTGGCTGACGCTCGGTCTCCGCGAAGGCAAGAACCGCGAGGTCAAGCGCATCCTCGAGCATCTCGGGCTCTCGGTGAACCGTCTGATCCGGCTCTCCTTCGGGCCCTTCCAGCTCGGCGACCTGGAGGTCGGCTTGGTGGAGGAGGTGCGCACGCGCGTGCTCAAGGACCAGCTCGGCAAGAGCCTCGCTGAGCAGGCCGGCGTGGATTTCGACAGCCCGGTGCGCGATCCGATCGCGCCTTTCGGCGGCGCCCCTTCGGGGGATCGGGAAGCCCGCGCCACAAAGCAGACTCCGGCCCGTCGCGATGCGGCGCGCCCCGCACCGGCGCCTCGGGTCTCGACAGGCGGCAGCGGTTCCGGGCCTCGGAATTCGACGTGGCGCGATGAGGGTGCCGCGAAACCCCGGGGCACGCGCATACCCCGTCGCGGCGCAGATCCAAGGGCCGCGCAGGCATCTGCGGCGGAACGCGGCCGCGAGCGGGTCGGATCGATCCGCGCCGGCGAGCGACGGGTGGTGGTCGAGCGTCTCGCGGCAACGCCCGCCGAGGCCGCCCCCGCCGAAAGGCCTCGGCGCCGCTTCGCCGACAAGGCTGGCATGGATCGGCCGGAACGGAATTCCGGTCCGCGCGCAGAGCGCGGCGCCGGTGAGCGGCCGCGCCGGGACACGGCGCGTCACGACGGCATGCGCGACGACGCTCGCTTTGATGAGCGCCGCACCGGAAAGCCCGGCGATCGCCGCGAGCGTCCGTTCGACTCCGGCTCAGCCCAGGGGGCCTCTCGGAAGCCCGAGGGATTCCGCGGTCAGAGGCCGGCCCCTGCTGGCGGCAAGCCCGCCTTCGGTGGACCCAAGGCCGGCGGCCCACGGCCCGGAGGCGCCCGTCCTGGCGGCAAGCCAGGCGGCTTCGGCGGCAAGGGACCCGGCAGGGGACCCGGAAATGGGCCGGGCGCGGGCGGCGGACGTCCGGGAGGCCGTCCCGGTGCTCCGCGCGGCGGAGCCAAGCCCGGCGGTGGCGGCCGGCCGCCACGCGGCACGCGGTGAGGATCGTCGGCGGCGCGTGGCGGGGCCGCAGGCTCGCCACGCCGCGCACCGACGCCATACGGCCGACATCGGATCGGCTGCGTGAATCGTTGTTCAACGTGCTGACGCACGCCTATGAGGGCGCCGTGGCCGGCGCCCGCGTCCTCGACCTGTTTGCCGGCACGGGCGCCCTCGGCTTCGAGGCGCTCTCGCGGGGTGCCACCTACGCGTTGCTCGTCGATGAAGGCGCCGAGGCCCGCGCGGTGATCCGCGCCAACATCGAGGCGCTGGGCGCTGAGGGTGTGACGCGTCTGTTCCGCCGGGACGCAACGCGCCTGGGTCCGGCCGCGACGGCGGGCACCTTCTCGCTGGTCTTCTGCGATCCGCCCTACGGCCGAGACTTGGCGCCCCGAGCCCTGAAGAGCGCCGCCGAGGGTGCGTGGCTCGCTCCGGGAGCCCTCATCGTGGTCGAGGAGACCGAAGCCGTACGCCTCGACTGGCCTGCGGGTTTCGACGAGCTGGAGCGGCGCATCTACGGCGACACGGCGGTGGCGATCGCCCGGTTCGCCGCGTGAGCAGTGGCTAGGGTTGCTCGGCCGGTACCGGAGCCGTCGCGTCCAGGTCGGCGCCGAAATGGATCGCCAGCCAGACGGTCGGGGTGTCGGTCCACTCGACCCGATGCCGGCGGTGCGGCGCGATCAGCACGGCATCGCCGGCGACGAGGCGACGCGGAACCGCCTCGTCGGCGAATCGCAGCTCGGCCGAACCCGTCAGGATGACGACCCATTCCGCGTGCGGCTGATCGTAATGGAAGCCCGGTGGGCTCGCCTGACCGGTCGAGACGATGCGCTCTACCCGCAGACCCGGACCGGAGACCAGAACCGATACGAGTTCTTCGTCCCCGCGCAGCGGCAGATCGACCAGAAGATTGGTCACGAGCGTCGGGATTTCGGCCATCGTCCCGCCTGACTGACGCGGATGCCGGGTGGGCGGCCGCGAAGCCCTGTATCAGGAATTCCGCGCTGCGCCGGTTGCCTGTGGTGCCGTTTCGTCCGCCGACCGGGACTGGCTGATCCGCGCAGCCGATTTCACGATCGAGAGCACGTCGCGGCGCATCTGGTCGTCGGCAATCTGATTGTAGGCCCGGAGCAGTTCGACGGCGCCGGAAACGCGCAGCAACGCGGGACCGTTTTCGGTGGTCGCCTCGGGCTCGGGGTCGAAGAAGCTCGAGACCGGCACGCCGAGCCGCTCGGCGATCGCCTGCAGCCGGCCGGCACCGACACGGTTCTTGCCGGTCTCGTATTTCTGGACCTGCTGGAAGCTGACGCCCAGCGCGCTCGCCAGGGCGGACTGACTGAGCCCGTTGGCCGCTCGTAGGAACGCGATGCGGCTGCCGACCCCGTGATCGATGGCTGTCGTCTGCTTCGGCTTGGGGGTTGGGTTGGCCATAGTTGGTAGTCCGGATGTTCTTGCTGTCTGCAGGCTTGCTCGCCCGGATCCAGGGCGCCAATCACAACCGACAGGTGCAACATTGCGCGGCCAAGATCCAGACCTGACATCTGTTAGTGCCACAGGTCAGCCGCGCGTGCAACGAATGGTTACGCTTTCGAAATCTTAGGTCCGGAAGACCGCGGCGCCGGCGGTTCAATGCCCATGCGAGAAATAACTCAAATACCGCGGACGATCAAATAAATGTGATTGCAATCCGCGGGAGCTTCACTTTTGAACACTGCAACACGCTATTGGATTGCCTAACTGAGATTCGCGCCGGCTCCGCCGATCGCTGTGAATGCAGTGCGAAGGCTTGCAGGTCGCCTCGGTCTTCGCAGCCGTTCGGCGGCGGCCTTTTCATGCCGCGGGGCCAAGCCAATCACTGACGATTCGCAACTGGTCGTCGTCCAGAAGGGCGGGCGCATGGCCGCAATCGGGGATCTCGACGCGTCGCGTGGGCGGACCTCGCCGGGTCATTTCGTCGGCGGTCGAGGCGAGAAGCAGTTCCGAATGCTCGCCGCGGAGCAGCAGGACGGGGCATGTGATGGCGTCCCAGTCGCGCCACATGCTGACACTGTAGACCCGCCCGGGCCGGAACGCGTCGCCGATACCGGGATCGTAATGGGGCCGCCAGGCGCCGTTCGGCTCCTGGAAGAAGCTGTACCGGGCGATGTGGCGCCACTGCTCGTCGGTGAGCGGCCCGAAGGCGCCCAGCACCGTACGCAGGCGCGACTCGCCCGAGGCGAGGTTATGGTGGAGGCGTGGCGCGTCGCGCAGGCGCGAGCCGATTTCGCGGATCGGCGCCCAGGGCAGGAACGGACCGATGTCGTTGATGACCATCCGGCGGATCGGCGAGCGGGCGGCCGCGGCCAGGACCATGCCGGTCAGACCGCCCAGGGAGGTGCCGACCCAGTCGATCTTCCCGGGAACCCGCAGATGCGCGATGAGCGCCGCCATGTCGGCGGCATATTGCGGCAGGCCGTAGCGTTCGGGGTCCTTCAACCATCCGCTGAGGCCGCGCCCGGGCAGGTCCGGGCAGATCACCCGGTAACCGAGCTTCGCCAGCCGATAACCGAGCGCGTCGAAATCGCGGCCCTGGCGACTGAGGCCGTGGACGCAGACGACGACGTGCGGGCTGCCCGGATCGCCCCATTCGACGTAGGCAATGCGGTGGAAGTCGTGGGGGGCATAGGCCTGGAAATGGCCGGTCCGGAACGGCACATCCGCGCGGCTCAGAGCATCGAGCCGCGGCATCGTGTCGGGTCCTGCAGCCGGCCCCTCCGCGCCAGCGGTCACGGGGTCTCCGTGCGCGCGGCGGCCTCGCGGGCAAGGCGGCTGGTCGTCTGATGGAGGTCGACCATCTGGTCGGTAAGCCGGCGCGACTGCTCCTGCAGGAACGCGATGTTCAGCGCCGCCACCTCACGGGCGTCGGCCGCCTTGGCGATGCGGTCCGCGAAATCGAGGCCTGCCCGAACATTGGTGTCGGAGGCCACCAGCATCCGATGGCCGATCTCGCGCATCGCCGCCATGGCATGGACCGCGTTGTCCTCGAAGGCGTTGTAGAGCCGCGCGCCGGCCGCGTCCCACTGCTCGCGCATCCTGCGGGCGCCGGCCACGTTGCTGTCGGTCAGCTGGTGCGCGGTCTCGCGGCTGGAGCCCATCACCGAGCGCCAGCCCTCGAAACTTTGTGCAAGCGAAGCCTCGAAGGCGTTGAGCGCCATCTCGCCGGCCTCGGCCAAGCGTTCATACGCCTCGCGCGCCCGGGCGACACCGCTCTCGGCCATGGCGCGGCCGGTCTCGTCGGCGACCATCGGCAGGTTGTCGTTGCCCATTATCGTCTCCTGCGGATCGGCCGATCTTACCCGGCCCGGACGGCCCGGGCAGGACCAAGGGCATCCGCCAGGGCCGTCGTCCCGTCAACCGCGACGGGTAACAGAATTCGCGCGCGGCCCACACGGTCACGGGACCCGCGATTGACAGGCGCGACGTCCGCGAAATCATCGTCGCGCGGAGCGCACGCCACGCCCGCCGCCCGATCAGAAGGCAGCATGATGACGGAGACCCGTCCGATCCCCACCGAGGCCCGCGATCATCCGTTCGAGGTCGGGCTCGGCCGCCGGCCGGCCAACTACGTCCCCTTGACCCCCGTAAGCCTCCTGGCGCGCGCCGCCGCCGCCGACGGCGCCAGGACGGCGGTGATCGACGGCGCCCGGCGTCTCACCTATGCGGAACTCTATGCGCGCTGCCGGCGCCTCGCGGCCGGTCTCGCAGGCCGCGGGATCGGACACCTCGACACCGTGGCGATCCTGTCGCCGAACGTGCCCGAGATGGTCGAGGCGCATTTCGCCGTGCCGATGCTGGGCGCGGTGCTCAACCCGCTCAACACCCGCCTCGACCCGGCGACGATCGCGTTCTCGCTCAGGCACGGCGGCGCCAGGGCGCTCATCGTCGAGGCCGAGTATGCGGCGCTGGCCGCGCGGGCGCTCGGAGACCTCGCAGAGTCCATCCTGGTGGTGGCGATCGGCGACACCGGCATCGACGGTGCCCTGTCTTACGATGCGCTGCTGGCCGAGGGCGATCCGAACTATGCCTGGGCCGGTCCGGAGGACGAGTGGCAGTCGCTCTGCCTGCTCTACACGTCCGGGACGACGGGCGACCCGAAGGGTGCAGTCTACAGCCATCGCGGCGGCTACCTACAGGCGCTCGGGAACGCCGTCACGTTCGGCCTGACCGCCGAGAGCGTGTATCTCTGGACGCTGCCGATGTTCCATTGCAGCGGCTGGTCCTATCCCTGGGCATGCGTCGCGGCCTGCGCCACGCAGGTCTGCCTGCGCAGGGTCGAGCCGGCGGCGATCTTCCGGCTGATCGCCGAGCACGGAGTGACGCATCTCTGCGGGGCTCCGATCGTCCTGTCGATGATCGCGCATGCGCCGACGCAGGACCGCGTGCCGCTGCCGCAGCGCGTGCGCTGCGCCGTCGGCGGCGCGGCCCCATCCTCGACGATCATCCGCACCATGGAGGAGCTGGGCTTTCAGGTGACGCACCTCTATGGCGCCACCGAGAGTTACGGACCCGCGACGATCTGTCTGGCGCAGCCGGACTGGACCGATCTTACCGACACCGAGCGCTACGCCCGCATGGCCCGCCAGGGCGTGCCGTTGGCGACGCTCGAGGCGGTGAGCGTGGCTGATCCTGCAACCGACGCGCCGGTGCCGCAGGACGGCACGACGGTCGGGGAGATCCGTCTGCGCGGCAACACGGTGATGAAGGGCTATCTCGGGAACCCGTCCGCCACCGAACAGGCGCTGGCCGGCGGCTGGTACCGGACCGGCGACCTCGCAGTCTGGCACGCCGACGGATCGGTGGAGATCAAGGATCGCGCGAAGGACATCATCATCTCGGGCGGCGAGAACATCTCCAGCCTCGAGGTGGAGGAGGTGCTGATGCGCCACCCGGCGGTGATGCTGGCCGCTGTCGTGGCGCGGCCGGACCCGACCTGGGGCGAGAGCCCCTGCGCGTTCCTGGAGGTGAAGCCCGGCGCGGCCGTGCCGAGCGACCAGGAGCTGATCGCGTTCTGCCGCGAGCACATGGCGCGGTTCAAGGTGCCGAAGACGGTGGTGTTCGGGCCGCTACCGAAGACCTCGACCGGCAAGATCCAGAAATTCGTTCTGCGCGAGCAGGCGCGGGCCCTCTGACGAGCGCCTGCCCGGACAGGGGCCATCCCGGAGCGGTCTCTAGAGGCCGGAGACGAGGTGGCCGCCATCGACCGCGACGACGCTGCCGGTCATGTAGGCGCCGGCCTCCGAGGCGAGGAGCAGGAGCGGTCCGTCGAGTTCGGCCGCCTCCCCGAGCCGGCGCTGTGGGATGCGCTTGATCAGCGCCCTGCCGGCATCGGATTCGAAGAAGGCGTCGTTCAGCTCGGTCTTGATGTAGCCCGGCGCGAGGGCGTTCACCCGGATCCCGTAACGGGCCCATTCGAGCGCCAGGCTCTTTGTGAGCTGCACGACCGCGGCTTTGGAAGCGGCGTAGGGCGCGAGCCCGCCGGTGACCCGCAGCCCCAGGATCGACGCGATGTTGACGATGCTGCCTCCCGTGCCGTGCCGGACCATGCGCCGGCCGGTTGCCTGGGCCACCTGCCAGACGCCCTTGAGATTGGTGTCGAGCACCGCGTCCCACTCGGACTGGTCGAGATCGAGGGCCGGCTTGGTCGCCGTCACGCCGGCATTGTTCACCAGCACAGCCACGGGTCCGAAGTGCGCCTCCGCGGCGTCGAGCGCCCGCTCGATGCTCGCGGCATCGGTGACATCCATGACGACGGCGTGGCCCTCTCCGCCCCGGGACGCAACGCCGACGACGGTTTCGGCGAGGGCGTCGGACCGGCGGGCACCGAGCGACAGGCGCGCACCCGCGCGCGCCAAGGTTTCGGCGAAGTGACGACCCAGGCCGCTCGAAGCGCCAGTGATGAGGATGTGGCGGCCGGCCAGATCGAACGGGCTTGCCATCTTAGCGCTCCGCCGCGACGGACGGCACCGTGCTCCGTGTCGCCTCGGCGATGCAGCGCGCGTCTGTGATGATGATGTCGGTCATGGCTCTGCGCCTCCCATGCGCGGGCCGTCGATCCCGGACAGCCAATCCCTCGATCGTCACGCCGAGGCTTCAACCCCTGTTGTGAACCGGCTCCGCCCGGTCCGCCAGCCGCATCGGCGGCGCGGTCGTGTCATCGACGTCCGAACAGACGCTCGATGTCGGCGAGCTTCAGCTCGATCGAGGTGGGGCGACCGTGATTGCACTGTCCGGAATTGGGCGTCGCTTCCATCTCGCGCAGGAGGGCGTTCATTTCCTCCGGCCGCAGGCGCCGCCCGGCGCGGATCGAACCGTGGCAGCTCATGCGCGACAGGACAGCGTCGAGGCGGCGCCCGAGCGGGCCGCCCTCCGCGGCCGGTGCGCCGCCCTCCTCGTCGCCGCTGGCCTCCAGGGCATCGAGGATATCGGTGACGAGATGGCGCGTCGAGGCGCCGATCAGCGCGGCCGGCACCTCGCGCACCAGCACCGCCCCCGGTCCGAAGGCCTCGATGGCGAGCCCGAGCCGGTCGAGGTCCGGAGCGGCCGCGACGAGCCGGTCGGCTTCCTCCGGGCTCATCTCGACGACGTCGGGGATCAGGAGTCCCTGGCGGGCGATGCCGCCCGCTTCCCGCTCGGCCTTCATCCGCTCGTAGACGAGGCGCTCATGGGCAGCGTGCTGATCGACGATCACGAGCCCGTCGCGGGTCTGAGCGAGGATGTAGGTCTCGTGGATCTGCGTGCGTGCGGCACCGAGGGGATGATCGAGAGCTTCCGCCGCCTCATCGGCCCTGCGGGTATCCGCCTGCGGCGGGGCGACCGCCTCGGCGGGCTCGGGTCCCGCGTACACGGCCTGCGCGGCCTCGCCGAGGCCGGCGGGGTCCGCCCAAGCCTGTTGCGGTGTCGGATGCCACGCGGCCGGCTGACGATAACCCGGCGGTGCCGCCACCGAGGGCGCGCCGGCCGGAAACAGGCTCGGACGCGTCGGCCGGAACAGGCTCGGCGTTGCTGCGCCGCTATGGGTCGCGAGCACGGGCCCCGCCGGCCGCAGCGCGTCGAGGGTCCGGGCTGCGCCAGTGGTAGCCGAGCGGGCGCCGCCCCGGCGCAGGGCATCGTGGATCGCGCTCACCACCAGGGCCCGCACGAGACCAGGCTCACGGAAGCGCACCTCGGTCTTGGCCGGGTGGACGTTGACGTCGACCAGTTCGGGATCGCAGGCGATGGCGAGGCCGAGCACCGGATGCCGGTCCGACGCCAGGGTGTCGGCGTAGGCGCCGCGAATGGCCCCGAGCAGAAGCCGATCGCGCACCGGGCGCCCGTTGACCGCGAGGTGAATATGGGTCGCCGCGCCGCGATGATAGGTCGGCAAGCCGACATGACCGGTGACCGCGAAGCCCTCTCGCGCCAGGGAGACCGGCAGGGCATTGGCGAGGAAGTCCTGTCCCAGCACCGCGGCGAGCCGGCGCAGTTCCGCTTCGGCCCCGGATTCAGCCGGCAGAATCAGCGGTTGACCGGCATCGGCCCGCAAGGTGAACCGGATTCCGGGCTGCGTCGCGGCGAGCCGGCGCAGGGTTTCGGCGATGGCGGTGTTCTCGGCCCGGTCCGATTTCAGGAACTTGAGCCGCGCCGGTGTCGCGGCGAAGAGTTCGGTCACCTCGATCCGGGTACCGCGCTGCGCCGGTGCCGGTCGGACCTGACCCTTCAGGCCTGCCTCGACCGTCAGACTCGCGCCGGCCTCGGCCTCCGGAGTCCGGGTGACGATGGCGAGCCGCGACACAGCGCCGATCGACGGCAGGGCCTCGCCGCGGAAGCCGAGGGTGGCGATCGCCGTGAGGTCGCCGCCTGGAAGCTTGGAGGTGGCATGCCGCTCGACCGCGAGGTCGAGGTCCTCCGGCGTCATGCCGCGGCCGTCATCGACAACGCGGATCAGCCGGCGCCCGCCGGCCTCGACGGTGACCTCGATGGTCCGGGCCCCGGCATCGATGGCGTTCTCGACGAGTTCCTTCACGGCCGAGGCCGGTCGCTCGACCACTTCGCCCGCGGCGATGCGATCAACCAGTACAGGCTCGAGGCGGCGGACGGACGGCGCAGATAAAGGGGAGGACACGGAGGCGGACATCGTTCCGAAGAATAGTCCCTGCGCGGCGGCGATCCAATCGCGCCGCGCGGTCCGTCAGGCGCGACGCCGCGATCCGCCGAGGGAAATCCGGCCGACGGCGCCCCGTGTCGGGTGGCTCGCCAGCGCCTGAGGTCGGCGGGACAGGTCGTAGAGGACGGTGCCGACGAGGCCCGCCGTCCGCCGGAGGGTGACGCCGTCGCAGGTCGCCGCGACCCGGACGCCGATCGCGTGGGTGTGGCTGCGGCCGTAGAGCCAGACCGCGAGGCGCGCCCGCGTCGCCTCGGGGATGCCATCCAGGAGGAACGTAGCGCCCTCCGGATCGGCCTTGATCAGGCGGCCGACGACATCCGGCGCCACCGGGCAGTCCAGGGCGGGATCATCGATGCTGAGCGTCTGGTCCTGCGTCATGGCGGCCTCTCCCAGCGTGAGGCCATCAGGGTGGGCGGAGATGGTTAACGAAAGCTCACCGTATCCGGCTGGACTTCATTCGCCGCCGAATAGGGCGGCGGTCGCGTTGCCGCAGAGCCACGCGATGCCTTCGTGGCGATCCGCGCCCGCAAGCGCGTCCCGATCGGGCAAAAGCGAATGGGTCACGAAGCCTGAAGCGGTGTCGGCGCAGTCGGCGCGCCTGCGTGCCGCCCACCGCAGATCGCGCGCCCGCCTAGAGCGGTCTGCGGATCAGCTTGGCGATGAGGCCGACGATGCCCTCGCGGAACAGCAGCACGCACAGCACGAAGACGCAGCCCTGGATGATCGTCACCCAGGCACCGAACTGCGCGAGGTAGGTCTCCATGGTGACGATCACCAGCGCGCCAACGATCGGCCCGAACACCGTTCCCATGCCGCCGACCAGCGTCATCAGCACCACCTCGCCCGACATCGACCAGTGGACGTCGGTCAGCGACGCGAGCTGGAACACGATCGCCTTTGTGGAGCCGGCGAGCCCGGCCAGCGTCGCCGAGAGTACGAACACCGCGAGCTTGTATTGATTTGCCCGATAGCCCAGCGAGATCGCCCTCGGCTCGTTGTCGCGGATCGCCTTCAGCACCTGCCCGAAGGGCGAGTGGATGATCCGGTAGATCAGCAGCATGCCGGCCATGAACACCACGGCGACGACCGCGTACATCGCCCGGTCGTCCGCAAGGCTGAACATGCCGAACAGGGCGCCCCGGGGGACAGCCTGGATCCCGTCCTCCCCGCCGGTGAATTTCGCCTGCAGGGAGAAGAAGAACACCATCTGGGCGAGCGCCAGGGTGATCATCGAGAAATAAATTCCCTGACGGCGGATCGCCAGCGCGCCGAAGACCAGCCCCAGAAGCGCGGCCGTGACCGTCCCGGAGAGGATCGCGAGCTCGGGTGTGAAACCCAAGCTCTTGGCCGTGTAGGCGCAGAGGTAGCTCGCCATGCCGAAATAGGCGGCGTGGCCGAAGGAGAGCAGGCCGCCGTAGCCGAGCAGAAGGTTGAAGGCGAGCGCGAACAGCGCGAAGCACAGCACCTTCATCAGGTAGACGGGGTAGAGGACCAGCGGCGCCGCGATCAGCAGCACGGCAATACCGACGAAGATCAGGCGGTGGAGCGCCTTGTCGTCCCGGGTCGTCGGCAAAGCGGCGGCGATCGGGGCGGCGTCGAGGGCGGCGGTGTCGGCCATGTGTGAGCCTCAGTTCGCGGTCAGGCCGTGCGCCCGAACAGGCCGGCGGGTTTGACGAGCAGCACCAGCACCATGATCACGAAGATCACGGTGGCCGAAGCCTCCGGATAGAACACCTTGGTCAGCCCCTCGACGAGGCCCAGGGCGAAGCCCGTGATCACCGAGCCGATGATCGAGCCCATGCCGCCGATCACCACCACGGCGAAGACCACGATGATGATGTCGGCGCCCATATTGGGGTTCACCGAGTAGATCGGGGCGGCCAGCACCCCGGCAAAGCCAGCGAGCGCCACGCCGAACCCGTAGGTCAGCGTCAGGAACAGCGGCACGTTCACGCCGAAAGCCTGGACCAGGGTCGGGTTCTCGGTAGCGGCCCGGAGATAGGCGCCGAGCTTGGTCTTCTCGATGACCAGCCAGGTGGCGATGCAGACGGTCAGCGAGGCGACCACCACCCAGGCCCGGTAGTTCGGCAGGAACATGAAGGGCAGGCGCTGGCCGCCGGACAGCTCGGCCGGGATCGCGTAGGGCAAACCCGAGACGCCGTACTGGTTGCGGAAGAGGCCCTGGATGATCAGCGCCAACCCGAAGGTCAGCAGCAACCCGTAGAGGTGGTCGAGCTTGTAGAGCCGGGCGATGAGCACCCGCTCCAGCACGATGCCGAAGGCACCCACCACGAGCGGCGCGAGGCCCAGCGCCCACCAGTAGCCGAGGCCGAAATAGGTGAGCAGCATCCAGGCCACGAACGCGCCCATCATGTAGAGCGCGCCGTGGGCGAAGTTGATGATGTTCAGGAGCCCGAAGATGATCGCGAGCCCGAGCGACAGGATCGCGTAGAACGACCCGTTGATCAGGCCGAGCAGCAGCTGTCCGAACAGAGCCTGCGTCGGCACACCGAAGATCGTGGTCATGGCCGTTCTCCGCGCCCCGATCGCATGCTCAGCCCTTCACGAGGGGGCAATTGCCCTCGTTGAGCGGGCGGAAGACCTGATCGCCGGGGATGGTCTCGAGCTTCTTGTAGAGGTCCCACTCGCCCTTCGACTCGGCGGGCTTCTTGACCTCGAACAGGTACATGTCGTGGATCTTGCGACCGTCGGCGCGGATCACGCCCTTGCCGAACAGCGGATCGTCAGTCGGCATCGCCTTCATCTTGGCGACCGTAGCAGCGCCATCCGCCGTCGACTTCAGCTCGGCTACCGCCTTAAGGTAGTGGAGTACGTCGGAATAGACGCCGGCATGGTTGGCGGTGGGCTTCGAACCGCCCTTCATCTGCTTGGCGAACCGGTCCGAGAAGGCACGGGTCTGGTCGTTTAGGTCCCAATAGAACGGCTCGGTGAGCACGAGGCCCTGCGCGACCTTGGTGCCGAGCGAGTGGACGTCCGAGGAGAAGACCAGGAGGCCGGCGAGCGCCTGCCCGCCCTCGGTGATGCCGAACTCGCCCGCCTGCTTGATCGAGTTGATCGTGTCGGTGCCGGCATTGGCGAGCCCGATCACCTTGGCGCCCGACCCCTGCGCCTGCAGCAGGAAGGACGAGAAATCCGAGGTCGGGAACGGGGTCTTGACCGAACCCACAACCTTGCCGCCGTTCTTGGCAATGACCGCGCTGGTGTCGCGCTGGAGAGTCTGACCGAAGACGTAGTCGGCGGTGAGGAAGAACCACGTGTTGCCGCCGCGCTTCACCATCGCGCCGCCGGTGCCGTTGGCGAGCGCCACCGTGTCGTAGACCCAGTGGATCGTGTTGGGCGTGCATTGCGGGCCGGTCAGATCGGCCGTGCCGGCGCCGGTATCAACGAAGACCTTGTTCTTCTCCTTGGTGACCTGGCTGATGGCGAGCGCCACCGAGGAGGTCACGCCGTCGGTGATCATGTCGACGGCGTCGCGGTCGTACCACTGCCGGGCGATGGCAGCGCCGACATCCGGCTTGTTCTGGTGGTCGGCGGAGACGATCTCGACCTTCAGCCCGTGCTGTTCCGGCTTGAAATCCTCGACCGCGAGCTTGGCGGCCACCACCGAGCCCTCGCCGCTGATGTCTGAATAGGCGCCCGAGCGGTCGCCGAGGATGCCGATCTTCACGTTCGTCTGGGCCGCTGCGGTGCCCATCGTCAGGGCTCCAGCGAGGGCGGCGAGGGTCACAGGCCGGGCGATACGTCCGAACATGTTCGTTTCCATCCTTGAATTTATGCACCCATTCGCGCCGGCCCGGTATTCGGACTGACGGGGGAGTTATTGAAACGTCTTACGTTGCCGTATTATCGAGCAGATAACCGTCACCGTCATTTCAGGGCCGCGCAGCGGAGCCCGGGATCCATAGCCGCCGCCGGATATGTTCGTTGCGCGACACTCCGAGCCCGCGGTTTTTCTGGATTCCGGGCTCTCGCCTGCGGCAAGCCCCGGCATGACGGCGTCCCCATCGGCCGTGATCCGCTGTTTGAACAGATCTCAGTCATGTCGTTAGACGCCGAGATAGGCGTGCAGCTTGTCGATATTGGCGTCAAGCTCGGCATTGGGGATCATGTCGACCACCCGCCCCTGCTCGATCACAAAATGCCGGTCCGCCAAGGTCTGGGCGAAGCGGAAGTTCTGCTCCACCAACACGATGGTGTAGCCCTGTGTCTTCAATTGCTGGATGGTCCGGCCGATCTGCTGGACGATAACCGGTGCAAGACCTTCGGTCGGCTCGTCGAGGAGGATCAGCTTGGCGCCGGTCCGCAGGATGCGCCCGATCGCCAGCATCTGCTGCTCGCCGCCGGAGAGCTTGGTGCCCTGGCTGCCAGCGCGCTCCTTCAGGTTTGGGAAGAGCTGGTGAATCTCCGCCACCGACATGCCCCCCGGCTTCACCCGCGGCGGCAGCATCAGGTTCTCGTGGACCGTCAGGCTCGCGAAGATGCCGCGCTCCTCCGGCACATAGCCGAGCCCGAGGCGGGCGATGTTGCGCGAGGCCATGCGGATGGTCTCGACGCCGTCATAGACGACCGAGCCGGCGCGCTTGCCGAGGATGCCGATGATCGCCCGAAGCGTCGTGGTCTTGCCCGCGCCGTTGCGCCCGAGCAGCGTGATCACCTCGCCCGCCCGGACATCGATGTCGATGCCGTGGAGGACGTGGCTCTCGCCGTACCAGCCCTCCAATCCGCGGACCGTGAGGAGCGAGCCGGTTGCGGCGGCCGGCACGACCGTCTTCAGCGCCGCCTCAGGCATGTCCCGCCCCGATATACGCTTCGACCACGCGCGGATCCTTCGAGACGGTGGCGTAATCGCCCTCCGCCAGCACCTGCCCGCG
>Ga0316228_1001511_pt1 | contig 23652 bp, 23 predicted proteins | sample TBH18021metaG_FD_206005 | JGI IMG/M metagenome (GOLD analysis project Ga0316228, IMG submission 206005) | Freshwater microbial communities from Trout Bog Lake, Wisconsin, USA - TBH18021 | ecosystem: Environmental > Aquatic > Freshwater > Lake > Hypolimnion/Profundal zone | place: USA: Wisconsin... | reverse complement strand
CAATCAGGACCGTTATACCCGAATCCTTGTGCAAGCTTTGCAGAAGCGCATAAAACTCTTCCGATCCTGTTGTGTCCACGCCAGCCGTCGGTTCATCCAGGATTAAAACCTCCGGCTCGGCGGCAAGGGCGCGGGCAACCATGACGCGCTGCTGTTGCCCCCCTGAAAGCTGCCCAATGATCTTCGACCGCATATTGCCCATGCCAACCAGGTTCATAGCCCTGACAATCATGTCACGGTCGGCCTGGCCCAGTCTACGCCCAATACCCAAGCGGGCCACGCGCCCCATGGCCACAATCTCCTCTACCGTGGTGGGAAACGACTTGTCCCTCAGCGGATTCTGCGGAACATAACCGACCTTATACCATTCCCGGTAGGAGGCAACCGGTTGGCCGAAAATCTTTACCTGCCCACAGTCCGGCTTTAAAGATCCGACGCAAAGCTTTAACAGTGTTGATTTTCCGGCTCCGTTGCCCCCGACAATGGCCACAAAATCCCCTGCGGCTATTTTCAGGTTGATATGGGTAAAAACGTTATGATCGGAATAAGCGAAAGATACATTTTCAAATTCGAAGGCGTTCATTGTGTCACTCCTATTTGTCTGTCACCTTGCATTTTTTGCAATAGCCATAAAGTTCAAGGGAATGGCCGACAATCTCAAATTCCAAACCAGCCGCCTTTTGCAGACCTTTTTCATCCACCGGGCAATAGTTCAAGCAATTGGCCTCTCCACAACCGAGACAAACCAGATGATGATGGTGCTTTGCGGTGGCAAGTTCAAATACTTTCACTTCCTTGCCTGGTAGATTAATCTGGTTCACCACCCCTAGACCGACAAGTAAATTTAGATTCCGGTACACCGTATCCAAACCAACATCAGGATTGGACGGTCGGATATCTTTAAAAATCTCTGACGCCGTCGGAAATTTATCAAACCTAAGTAATGACTGGATCACTGCCCTACGCTGGGGAGTAATTTTACATCCCTTCTCTTTAAGTATCCGGATAATTTCCTCCGTCAATTACAACACTCTCCCAACTAATAATATTATTATTTACAATTTTACTCTTTTAATACATACTCAGCAACCGTTATTGGGTACATCCGAAAAAAAGGAGACTGGGAATTATCCAGTCTCCATCATCGTATTATTTTTTACTGTCCTTCGCCCATTCCGGCCAAATATATCCTATCAAGCCGAAATCGTGTTTGATCGTTTCAATATCCGTGTTACTTTGAACCACTTTTCCCTTTCCGTCAAGGGTCTCAAAGCTGATTTTTCCGTCATTCACAGCGCGGACCATACCCACCCATACATTATGCGACTGATCGAACCCCAAAATCAGCGCACCCGGCTCAGCGTCTTTCGGGGAAGTCTTCACCACCCAGCCCTTCTCATAAGCAGTCGCGAACCATATGTCGACTAGACATTCTCCCCAGTCCATACCTGGAGCAGGCGCAATTTTATCAAATTCCTTGGCAAAATAACCGGAAGGCTGTGTTACAGGTAAGCCCTTATACAAAGGGCCGGAATCACCGCCTCAGGCAAACGCCTGTTTATAGGGGACTAGCAGCAGAATGGCTATTACCAATAAATTCAACGGTAATTTAGACATTTCATTATCCTTTCCGACCATAAAATCGATTGCATATCCGCAAGAATCGAGCATATACTGAAAACTGGAACTTAATTCCTTGACGCCATGTATCGGGGGAGATCGCTCTGGAGAGAATTTTCGATGCCATACCCATGTTAAATTGGAACAATGTCATCAATTTTAAGATCATCCTGCTAAGCATCGTGCTTGAAGCCATGCCCTTCGTACTGCTCAGTGTTATTGTTTCGGCAGTCCTTCATAACTTTGTTTCGGACGATTTCATCCGCCGAATCATACCTAAAAGCAAGTTGCTTAGCATTATACCAGCTGCGTTTCTCGGCATTTTATTTCCGGTATGCGACTGCGGTATGGTGCCGATTGTGCGGCGCCTGGTCATGAAGGGGGTTCCCCTCCACGCGGCGGTAACCTTTATGCTGGCCGCTCCGATTATCAACCCGGTGGTAGCAGCGGCAACCGCGTTCGCATTCAAAACTAATATTAACATGGTTTTCTTCCGTTTGGGAACCGCCTTCTTCGTAGCATGTTTTTCCGGTTGGCTGATCAGCATCTTTTTCAAGGGCGACGAGCTGAAAAGCGTTACTGATGCTCATCATCACGGCTGCGGGTGCGGCGAGCAGCATAATGAAGACTATCCCCCTGCCCGTATTTCCTTCTCGGATAAACTCTTACGCACCGTTTACGATGCCAGCAACGAATTTTTCGAAATGGGCAAGTATTTGATCATGGGTGCCATCATGGGGGCTCTTGCCCAGATTCTCATTCCTCGGGCTCTATTACTGGCTGTCGGTCAGCATTCGGTTCTATCGGTCGGCGTGATGATGCTGTTTGCGTTTGTCATCTCGGTATGCTCCGCTGCCGACGCATTCATCGCAGCTTCCTTTGTTACCAGTTTCTCTCCAGGGTCTCTCGTCGCATTCATGGTGTTCGGCCCGATGATTGACCTAAAAAACATTTTGATGTTATCGCATTCCTTCCGAGGCCGCTTCGTGCTTTGTCTGGTCGTAGTCGTCTCTTTCTCCTGCGCTGCTGTTGCCTACCTAATCAATGCCTTATAACCTTGGAGGTGTGATGCCGGTGAAGCAAAGATATCTATTTGATGCTCACGCCCTGATGCGGGCCATTGTCCTTTTTGGGTTCATCGTACTTTTGATGTGGCTTGTCAACACCCATCAATTAACCCTGTACATCAACCCCCGATTCAGCGGATTAATTGAAATAGCCGGCTGGCTGTTGTTTCCCATGGCTATTATCCAGGCTCTCAGCATCGTCCGAGTCGCAGATGCCTTTGAACAAGCGCCTCACGGCCACTCCCATAACAGCCGTTTAGCATATATCCCGTTTATTATCGTGCTCATGCTGGCATTTGCTCTGCCGGGCAACACTCTAAATGCTAATCTTGTAAACAGTAAGGGGCTCAACAGCCAATTGTCTACCCCTGCTTCCGGCGGCTATGAAATGTCACGACCGCTAGCTGCCAAGCTACGTCAGATGCCGTTGATTGAGGTCACTGATCGCGATTATACCGAAATCATGAGTGAGCTGCAATTTTTCTCCCAAGACTATATTGGCAAGGAAATTCAGATGACGGGATTCCTCTTTAAGCCGCAAGAAGCTACCAATAGCCAGTTCTCTCTGGTCCGCTATGTAGTCATGTGCTGTACGGCTGATGCTTTGCCTTACGGAGTCTTGTGCGAACTTCAGGACGCAGCCAAGTATAAAGAAGGAACCTGGTTGAAAATCAAAGGGGTGATTAAAGAAACCAAGTACGAAGATAAAGTAGTTCCGGCCGTAAAAATCACTTCACTGCAGCGAATACCGGAACCGAAAGCCCCTTACGTTTTTCCACCAGATCAATAAGCGGTTTGGCATTATGCTCTAACAGGCATAGTGCCTTTTTATTTAGGCCAAATCCACATTCCCCATCAGGTCCGATAAATAACGTTTATGGCAAACGAAAACCCAGTCGCCACTTGACTGGGTTTTTACATAACTTCTTTTTATAGGACGTATTTATCCGTGGCATGAGTTGTTGTTGCGTTCTTGCGTTTCGCGACTCGGAAAATCCAGCAGAAATAAAATCGTGAGAGATCTGCTTCTGCTAAGTAGATCTCTCACGGTACTGCTCTAGCAAAATTGAGTAAAAAGACTCCCTCAGTTTAGACTTCGTATGACGATAGTCCCCATATAGTAAAAAACATTACCGCAAACGCACTGATAACAGCAAGCGCGATGTGGATAACACGGTCCTTGCAAGATCCCCCCATGCGAAGTCCTATACCTAAAGCGCCAACTACAATTGGAATATATAGGATAAGAGGTGATGGCAATAGACTGCCGATTGGTGTACTTGCGGAGGTTGGGTGAATGCGATGGTATAACAAGGAACAAAATAATACACCCGACCAATAAAGCGTTGACAGCGAGATGCCGTAGAAGATGCTACGCAAATACACCTCAGGGATATTGGTCTTCATAACAGCCCCTCCAAAATGTAAAATTTTACCTTTAGTATATCACAGTTATAAAAATTGTCATCATAGCCCCCAGAAAATTGAGGGTATGACAGTTACAGATCAAATTTGGGACAATCGTATAAGCCAGGCATTTGTTATTCACAATTACAGCAATTTTAGCAAAAATAGAGCGATCTACTTCTGCTAAGTTGATCGCTCATATTAAAAATTCCCCATCGACCAATTTTTAGATTTTAGTGAACCTAACTGTCTTTACTTTCATCTACTACTCACAAAGATAAAAATTGCATCTTTATGCGCAAATTATGAATAGGGGCAAACCCCCATTCCTCGATTTTAATTTTCATTCCTCGGTTTTAATTTTCATTCCTCGATTTTTTTACCTTCATCTAAACAATAAACTAGTCATGAGCCGAATGACCGCCGGGCCGAGCAACACCACAAAAACGGCCGGGAAAATAAACACAACCAGAGGTAACAGCATTTTTACCGGTGCTTTCATAGCTTTCTCCTGAGCCCGCTGACGGCGTTTCTCCCGCATCGACGCCGACTGTACCCGCAGCACGTTACCGATGCTGACCCCCAGCTGATCGGCCTGCACCACCGCCGCGGTGAATAGCGACAGATCATCGACATTGCAACGCTGTCCCATTGCCCGGATGGCATCGCGACGGGGAACGCCAATTTGCATTTCCTGCAGCGCACGGGCGAATTCCTCCACCAAGGCGCCTTTTGTTTTTTCCGACAGTCTGGCCAGAGCTCCGTCAAATCCCAGGCCAGCCTCGATACTCACCGTAAGTAGATCCAGCACATCAGGCAGGTCGCTTTGGATACTCTTTCTGCGGGCAGTAATTTTTCGGTTAAGTAAAAACAGGGGAACAGCCAAGCCGATAGCCAGTGCAATAATAGCATGTCCTATTATTTTGGCGGCCGGTGCCCCGGCCATGGCGCTAAGCGCCCCCACAATCAGCACTGCTGTTGTCGCCAGAAAGCCGCAAAAAAGCAATAAACCATCGGTGCTCAGCCCGCTAAACCCGCCGGCGGCGACCAGCTTCTCGTCCACCATGCGGCGGATTGCCTTGGGGGTAAACCGCACCAGGCCGCCGGCCAGGCTGCCGGTAAGCGGCAATATTACCCGTTGGGCGAAGGGCTTGGCCAATTCCTCATCAATGTCCCCATATCCGGAGGGCACGGCGTCGAGAGCTTTCAGCCGCAGCGTCACCTCTCCCCGCACCGGCGAACACGCCGAAATCAGTGCGTAAAGAATGCCAAATATACTGATAAACGCAGCTATGGTGATCAGCAGCAACATTGTTCCTTCACCGCCCGACTTATTTGACCCAGAAGGTCTCTTTGGAAATATTGATGCCGTTGGTTTCCAGTTTTTCGATGAACTTCGGTCTGATGCCGCTGGGTCGCAGACGGCCGACGATCTTACCGTCCCCATCCCTGCCAGTTTGATCGAAAATGAAGATATCCTGCAGGGTGATTACGTCACCCTCCATCCCCTGCACTTCGGTCAGGTGGGTAATCTTGCGGCTGCCGTCCCGCAGGCGGGCCTGCTGCACAATCAGGTCCACAGCCGAAGCAATCTGTTCGCGGATGGCCCGCATCGGCAAGTCCATCCCTGCCATCAGTACCATGGTTTCCAGACGGCTGAGCATATCCCGCGGGGTGTTGGCGTGGCCGGTGGTCAGCGATCCGTCATGGCCGGTGTTCATCGCCTGCAGCATATCCAGCGCTTCCCCGCCGCGCACCTCACCGACCACGATACGGTCAGGCCGCATCCTCAGAGAGTTACGCACAAGGTCCCGCATGACGATGGCTCCTTTGCCTTCGATGTTTGCCGGGCGGGTTTCCAGGGTTACCACATGCTCCTGGCGGAGCTGCAGTTCGGCGGCGTCCTCCACCGTCACGATCCGTTCGTCAGAGGGAATAAACGAAGACAGCACATTCAAGGTGGTGGTCTTGCCTGAGCCTGTGCCGCCGGAGACAACGATGTTCAGCTTGCCTTCGACGCAGGCCCTGAGGAATTCGGCCATTTCAGTGTTCAGGGTGCCATATTCGATCAGGTTCTCCACCGTCAGCGGATCCTTGGCGAATTTCCTGATAGTCAGACACGGTCCTTTGAGCGCCAGCGGCGGAATAATGGCGTTGACCCGGGAGCCGTCCGGCAGTCGAGCGTCCACCAGCGGCGAGCTTTCATCAATCCGCCGGCCAAGGGGGGCAACGATTTTTTCGATGACATGCATCACATGGGCGTCGTCGCGGAACCGCACATCTGTCAGGATCAACTTGCCCTTGCGCTCCACATACACCTGGGTGGGGCTGTTGACCATGATCTCTGATATGGTTTCGTCCTGGAGCAGCGGGTCGATGGGACCATAACCCAGCACTTCATCCACCACTTCAGTGATGATCCGGATCCGCTCAGCCCGGGGTACCGGCACCTGTTCGGCGTCCATCAGAGTATTGGCCATCTTGGCGACGATGCCTTCCAGTACTCGCCTGTCGGCATCCTTGTCGGTGAGGATTTTGCTCTCCTCGGCGCCCAGGTCATCGACGATGCGTTTATGAATACTCATCTTCAGGTTCCGGTAAGGGTCCAGCCGGAGCGGCGCAACCGCAATCCCGGGCTTATCCTTCACTCCAGGGCTGGGTTCAATTCGTTTATTAGCCTCCAGGCGCTTTAGCAGCGACATTTTCCCGCCTCCTTATATGACCAGGGCGACACTTGAGGTGGTGCCGGTGCCGGGGAGCGAAATCACCGGGTTGGTGGCGCCGTTAACCCTGAAATAACTGCCGTTGATCTGCACGGTGTTGCCGATGATCCGGCCGTTGATTGTGATATTGTTGCCGTTGATATGGATGTTGCCGTTGGGCGCGTACAGGATACCGTCAATGGTGATATTGTTGCCGTTGATGTTGATATCGCCGTTCTGGGAATAGTAGCACACCTGGCCGCTGGCCCCGGTGTGGGTGATACTGTTGCCGTTGTTCTTGATGTTGCCCGTGGCCAGGATAACCCCGGTGCCGGCGATGGTGGTACCGTTCATCTGGAAATCGCCCTTAACATAGATGTTCCCGGTCACACTCAGGTTGTTGCCGTTGTATTGTTGGCTGGCGTTGTACGTGGTCAGCGCCGAAGCCTGGATCTGGCTGCTGTAGTCAGGCATGGGGATGTGTACGCCGGTATTCGGCGACTGGGAGCCGATGATGATGTTGTTGCCGTTGACATTGATCTGAGCTACCGCCTCGGCCATTCCGGTTACGGTGACGTTGCTGCCGTTGACCTTGAGATTATCGTCGGAGTGGACCGAGCCATCGACGTAGAGATTGCTGCCGTTGAGGGGCAGCATGTCAAAGTCGCTGCCAGAGAAGATGGTATAGTTGAATGCCTGACCGGCAGATCCGGCGGTCTGCTTCAGCGCAGCAGCAGCCACGACCTGGATCTGAACCTGGCTGGGGATGAGCCCGCTGGAATTGCCGGCCATCTGCCAGAGGGCGTTAAACGCTTGAAGGAAGAAAGTCGGGAAATACTCGGAGTAAGTCAGGTTCAGCTGCATGTTGCTGTTGGAAAATGTGGGCGTTAATGTGCCGTTTACCAGCCCGTTCTTTTGGGCATAGGTGGTTGCCAGCGTCTGGGCGTTTCCGGTACTGGGCAGCTGCGACGCCCCGGCCAGTGCCGCCGCGTCGACGCCGTTCTGCAGCCTGGCGTGCTGGACGTACAGGTACCCGACGTCGGTGACCAGCCCGGAGGCAATAACAAGGCCGATAAGAGTCACCGCGAACAGCGCGATGATACTGCCTTTTTGGTTACCTGCCAATCGTCTGAACATAGATCGTCACTCCTTATTCCACCCGCATTACCGCAACTCCGTCGATGACCCAGGATAGCGGAATTACCCCGAAAAGGGTGCTGTTCTTTTGGGACGGATCGGAGGAGAAATCTCGCGCGTAGGTCACCGTCACCGTCACCGGATTGCCTTTGGTCCGCTGACCCGTCGCCGGGGTGGTCTGTACAGTCAGTGTGTTGGGGTCGTAGGTCGGCGCCGCAGTTTTGGCTGCGTTGATAATGGCAGTATCATTGGAAGGGTCTATCGCCGCATACCGGGCTCCAGCCCGGGCAGCTTCGGCCAGAGAGATGTAGTCATGCATCACCAGACCAAACATAAGCACCCCGGCCAGCACCAGCAAGAACGCCGGCAGAATCAAGGAAAACTCCACTAAAGCTTGCCCCCGGTGATTTTTGATATATTGGTTGATTCTCAACACAGTGTTCACCTCCGCATTATTGTTCCTAAAACTGTGGCTCTCTGCCTGCTTTCGGCACGGCAGGATGCCAGCTGCGTATACTCGCTATCATTTTAACATCCTGATTTTAGGGTCGCATCGTACCCAGGTCTTATTTGTGTTAAGCGCCCGGTCCCATGCCGCCCTGGGCGGTTGGTCCCACGCTGATATTCTAAAAAAGGCTCTATCTTCCGTCATTGCTTGGCTAGTCCGAAGACTTAGCAGATCCATCTTTGGCGTAAAGGTATCTGGAGCCGGGGAGAAAAAATCCCCCCGGCGAACCGAGGGGGATTTTCCCTGTTTGTATTAGCCGGTGCTTAGTTAGCTGCAGGCAGTTTGCCGACCAGGGTCCCGAGGAAAGATGATAGGCCGGTGCCAAGACCAGTCAGTGCTCCAACGCACACCAGGGCCACCAGTGCGAGAATCAGTCCGTATTCCACCAGACCTTGACCTTTTTGGTTGTGGAGGTGTTTGAACGCCTCGATCATGTACAACATTGTTTTTATCCTCCTTGTATTTTTTATTTGTTTTTGTTTCCCGTTTGGTGACTTCATTGTAACATGAAAAAAACGCCTTTCCATCGACCGCAAGTCTCATTTCGTCTGAGTTCGCAGTCTCATTTGGTCAGGCGTCGGGTCCTATATTACTACCGGGGTTGTGGTCCTAGTTCGGCGGCACCCAGGATTTACCTAAATGCACGGCCTCGCCCCGCCAAGGGACGTTGGGTCCTATATTACCACCGGGAGCGTGTTCCTACTTCAGCGGCACCTTGATATACACCTTGGTGCCTTTGCCATTCGCCGACTTGATGCTCATCTCCCCGCCCAGCAGGGCGATGCGTTCCTGCATCCCCATGATGCCGTAACTGGACTCACCAATGGTGGCCGGGTCGGCGTCAAAACCACGGCCGTTGTCCTCGACCACCGCGCTGATCAGCTGACGGCGAAAATCCAGCCGCACCCACACGGTTGTGGCCTTGGCATGCTTTTCCACATTGGTCAGCGCCTCCTGCACAATCCGGAACAGGCCCACCTCAATATGAGGTTCCACCCGTTTTTCGTCCCCCATCACCATCAGTTCGACGATGGCCCCGTTTCGCTCTTTCAAGGTATCCAGCACCCGGCGGATGGTCGGCACCAGCCCCAGGTCGTCCAGGGTCATCGGCCGCAGCCCGAAAATGATCTTGCGGGTTTCTTTCAAAACCTCCCGGATTTGCTCCTGCAAGGCCTTGAGTTCGACTTTAGCCCGGGGAACATCGCTGTCCACAAGCCTCTCACACACCTCGGCGCGAAAAACCACGTTGGCCATCGACTGGGCTGGGCCGTCGTGGATCTCCCTGGCCACCCGTCGGCGCTCTTCCTCCTGGGCCCTGATAATCTTGGCAGCAAACTCCTGGCGCTGCTGTATCGATTCGATCTGGGTGAGAACCCCGTCCATATGGTTGCCCAAAAATCCCAGGGCGGCGCCGACCTGGCCCACCAGTCCCTCGGCCCGCTGCAGCGTATCCTGCAGATTGCGCAGCCGGATCTCCATTTCGTCCCGCTGACGGCGCAGGTTCTTCTCCTTCTCCCGCGATACCGCCAGCTGGATGCGGATGTTCTCGACTTCTTCATAGGCCAGCCGCATATCCTCTTCACTGTAAATTTTAAAATTACGGTGGACTTCGGCCAGCTTCAGCCGGGCCCGGCGTTCTTTTTTCTCCAGATCGTCCACCTGGAAAATAATATCACCAGTCTCCTGCTTGATCCGTTCCAGGTCCCGCTTGACATTTTCCATTTCGTTGCGGGCCGCTTCATAAATCTCATAGATCTGCGACTTGCCCTTCTCCACGGCCGCGATGGTTTGTTTGATGATTTTATCAAGAACTTTGACGTCGATCTTTTGCATAGCCGCCACCTTCAAACGCTTTTATCTGTGCATTTCGCCAGGCAGGCCTCTATCCCTGCAGGCCAGGAGAAAAGACTTAATTAGAAAGAAAGAACCAGGCAACCGCCGAGTTCTTTGAAAGTTCCTACAATTTTATGTCTACAATTTTCCTGATCAGCATAATACCGAAAAGCTGACTGGCGAAAGCCGTACCCAGCACGATCTTACCGATGGGATGAGTGAAGAGGATCTGCATATAATCTGGATTTACCAGCGTCATAAGTACCGCCATTACGAAAGGCATCAGACCGACCACCATACCGGAAATACGGCCCTGGGCCGTTAAGGTCTGGATCTCACCTTTGAGTTTAATCCGAGCCCGAATAGTACCGGCGATATTGTCCAATACCTCAGCCAGGTTGCCACCCACCTGGCGCTGGATGAGCACCGCGGTGACAACCAGATCCAGGTCGTCGCTGCCAACCCGGCTGTTGAGGTTGTTGAGCGCGTCTTCGGTGGTAATCCCAAGACTCATCTCTTTGAGCACCCGGGCAAACTCTACCGACATCGGCGACGGCATCTCCCGGGCGACCATCTCGATAGCCTGGAGAAAGCTGTAGCCGGTTCGCAGCGAGTTGCCCACAAGCACCAGTGCGTCGCTCAGCTGATTGTTGAACTTCCTGACCCGCTTGGCGGCTTTAAAGCGAAGGAAGACTTGCGGCAGAATATAACCAAAGACAACCCCCAGCGAAGCCATGAACAACTTTCCCCCGCTAATAACGAACAGCACCGCCGCACTGCCGATCATGGACCCTGCCCAGACAGCGGCGAATTCCGAGCCCCGCAGCGGCAGACCAGCCCGAATCAGCTTGTTCTCCAGTCCCTTTGACTGGCCCGACCATTCGAAGTGGCGGCTCATGTCCCGCACAGTGGCCCGCCAGCCGGTCAAAACTTTCTTCTGGCCAAACCCCGCCGCCAGTTGCACCGGCCCCGGGGAAAGCTCAACATAGTTGCCGATGCGTTCCCGGATGGCTTGCTTGGGCAACACGGCATAATACCAGATCGCCGCGAATCCCGCCAGGATGGCGAGAAAAGAAATTAGGGCAATTAGCACAGCCATTTTTCTTTCCCCCCTAGCCTAATAACCGTTTCAGCTTGTGCACCATACCCTTCGCCGGTTCCTGCTTCCAGTCGCCGCCGACGTATTGGGCGAGTTTGATTATATTCTGGGATACAACTGCTTCCGGGTTAGCGACCACGAAAGGAGTACCCCTATTGACCGAGGAAACCACCGTCTTGCCGTCGCTGGGCAGAGTGGCGGTAAAAGAGCGCCGCAGGCTTTCCTCCGCTTCGCGGATGTCCATTCCGCCTTCGGAGTTGGTCCGGTTGAGTATTAGTTTGATCTTGTCGGGCTCGTAGGACAGCGACTCCATGATTTCCAGGCACAGCTTTACATTTTTAATAGTAGGCAGATCCAGCGACGCCACCACCAGGATCTGGTCCGCTTCGTCCAGCGCTGAAAGTGTGGTTTCGCTAAAGGCCGGCACGGTGTCGACAATAATATACTGGTACATATTGCGCAGCGTCTTCAGCATCGTCACAAGATGCGGTCCGGACACCATCTCAGCCTGCTCCGGCCGCAGCGGCGCCGCCAGCACATCCAGATGTTGGTTGTATTGGGTAATGTAGCCGGCCAGAACCTTGTCGTCAAGACTGTCAATGTCAGCCACAACATCGGCGATGGTCGCCCGGGGCAGGATATTGAGAAACAGGCTGACATCACCGAACTGAAGATCAGCGTCGACGATACAGACCCGCCCTTTGATCTTGTCGGCAAGAGCCACCGCCAAGTTGGTAGCAATAGTCGTTTTGCCGATGCCGCCTTTGGCGCTGAAAACGGTGATTACTTTGCCTTCTTCCACCGGCTTGGGCTCAAGGGCAACCACTTTGCGCCGCTGCTTCTGATTGGCATGCACCTGTTTAATGGCCTGGAGCAGCTCGTCGCCGGAAAAGGGCTTAGTGAGGTAGTCTTTGGCTCCGGCGGTCATCGCCCGCCGCATATACTCCCTTTCGGCCTGGACGCTCATGATAATGATACCGGCGCCAGGCACCTCGGTGCTGAGCAGGCTGGTGGCGCTGATGCCGTCCATGCCCGGCATGTTGATATCCATCAGAATGATCTCCGGTTGGATCTCCTTGGCTTGGATGATGGCAGCTTCCGCAGTGGCCGCTTCACCGGCGACGGTGATGTTCGGATGAAACTCGATCAGTTTTCGGATATTTTCCCGCGTTGCCTGGACGTCATCGACGATCAGCACCCTAATGTTTGTCGCCATGCTCTTTTCCTCCCCAGGGATTTTCTTTCATAGCATCCTTCATCTCGCCGGTCATGTTCGGTACATATTCTTTCGGATCGACGATGGTCGGGGTAATCAGGATGATCAGCTCAGTCTCGTCACGGCTGAACTCCCTGCTGGTGAACAGCTTGCCCAGTATCGGGAGGTCGGCCAGCATTGGAATTTTTGTTATGGCCTGAGTGACAGTGCTGGAGATCAGCCCGCCGATGGCCATGGTCTGACCGGAAGACAGAGCCACCGCCGCCTCGGCCGAGCGCTTGTTGATCGGCGGAATCTGGAAGTTGGCGCTCAACCCGATCTTGTGGTCGCTGCTCCAATCGACATCGCTGACCTCAGCCTTGATCTTGCTGACAATCAGCCCTTCATTATTGACCTCAGGCTCGATATTCAGCTTAATGCCAAATTCCTTCCACTCCACCGACACCACGCCGGCCGATACCGATACCGGTATCGGAATCTCACCGCCGACAATGATGTTCGCCTTTTCGCCGCTCAGGGTAATCACGTTGGGCTGGGACAGAATCTTAGCCAGCCCCTGTTTGATCAGGGCATCTAGTTGCATGTTGATATCCCAGTAGCCGCCGAAGCCTCCAGAGCTTTTGCCCTGAGGGTTTGCGGCGGAGGCAAGCGCTGAGTTATATACTTCGTTGCCTTTAGGACTGAGATGGGGGGTCTGACCAAAGCGGAAATACCCTGGCGACGCCGGATCGTAGCCCCATTTGAGTCCAAGGTTGTCGGTCTTTTGCTTGTTGATCTCGATGATTCGGGCCTCGATCTTGACCTGCACCGGCCGGGTAATTTCCAGCAGGTTGATCACCTTTTCGCCATAGGCTGAGGCCACTTTTTCGGCCCGCATCCGCTGGTACTGGTCATTGACCCTGCCTTCGAGGATGATGCTTTTGTTGACCTTGCTCACCCGGATATCGGAATAACCCAAAATCGTCTTGATGTCATTGGCGATCTGAGTATCGTTGGTGCCGACCTCGACTTCATAGCTCACTCGGCTTCCTCCGGCCCAGACGTGCAAGGTGGTAGTTCCCGGAGCTTTTCCCACCAGCAGGATCTCCGAGCCGGAAACCACAATTACGTCGGCGATGTCCGGGTTGGCGATAGCCACCCGTTCAACCCCGCCGATATTCAGTATCTGGGACTGATTGACAGCCACCGTCAGCCTGTCGGCTGCCACCGCCGTCAGCGGCATCACCAGGCAAAATACCATCAGCATCCATATGCATAATATCTGTCTGTTAACCATGATCCAACCTTCTTTCTGCTCCCACTTGCCTTCGGCTGCCGTCAGTTCGTCGCCGCTGTCTCGACCTTCGTGCCGCGAATCACCTGAATCCCCGTGCTTGGTGGGATTACAGGGGGCGGTGCGCTCGCCCGGGCACCCCCGGAGTCGCTGCTGGTTTTTTCCGGTGCCGCGTACGATCCGACCAGTTCCTTAGGGGTAACGCCGTTGGCTGCTATGACCGCGCTTGTTGATATATAAGGCCGCAGGGCCATGCGGATTTTTCCCTTCTCATCCGCCACCGTCAGCCGGGCGGCTTCCACCGGTGTCACCGCCAGCGTCACCGTCATTTTTCCGGCCTCTTTTTTATCTTTGCTCGCCTCGGCCTGGCTCGCTTCGGTCTCGCGGTCAACAGCCAGCACCAGCAGGTTCTGCAGCACAATCTGGCTGACATTCTCGCCCACAGTATTGGTATCGAAGGTGACAAGTATGTCGACATAATCACCGGCTTTGACGAACCCCGCCACGCCGGTTACCTCGGTCACCGCCACCGTCACCGCCCTCTTGTCGTTGGGAATGGTCCCGGCAAAGCCTCTTGTCTGGCCCTGTACCGCCAGTCGCCGCTGGGTAATCTGTTCACCAGCGACAATCTGTTCCCGGCTGGTTATTCCGACAACATCGGTCATCGCTATAATAGCCCCAGGCTGGATGTATTCCGGCGGAACAGAAGTCTCCTGAACCATCTCCGCAGTAATCAGGGTCTTGGGAGGTATGTCTACTTTCGCGACTATCACCGGGGTCCCCTGCTTAGCCGCCTGGTTGGCCACTCCCTTCAAATAGCTGTATACAAGCACTGATGTCAGCAAACTCAAAACCAGAGCTATCATCAGCAACCCTCTGCCCGAAAGCTTCGCCACACTCTATCCCTCCAGTTATCCGATCCGTTACTCTCAAATCTACTTCATTGTAACTTATTCCCCGGTTATTCTCCATCCGACTGCCGCCTTAACCTGCCTAGTTCAACGGTCTTGTTTTTGTGGGACTATCGGCCCATCTGTCAGGCATCAGGGCTGCCCAGGGCTGCCGGCAAGAAGTCGGGGTGGACGACAGTCCCGGTCACCCGCTCTCACGACTGATTCTTAGGACGCCAGTCCCAATAATCTAGTCCTGATAGCGGCAAAAGATAATGCGCTGGTCTCAAGGGACGGAGCAAGGGCGGAAAGAATATATACATTTGCAAATGAAAGGAGGTTTGCCATGCCTACTCAAATTGTGCGTCTAATCGCCAACGGGATTATCACCATCTTCTCTTTTTTAGTTATTCTTGCGCGCTTGACGGCGCCGTCTTCATCAGGTTATCACTGGCTGTGGGGAATACCGGCTCTGCTTATCATCATCCTTGACATCTACTTTTTGACGAAAAGCCTTTTGCGCCAACCCAAGCAAGTCGATACAGGGCTGGTCACCTTTTTGATCAGCGTCGGAGGGTCCCTGGGCTTCGCGTTTAGTGCTTTCGCTGTTGATTGTCCGGTTATCGACTTTCTTCCAAGTGACGATCTCAATGTTCTGGGCGGCCTAATCGCCCTGGTACCCTATCCCTTTATTATCTGGGCCCTGCTTTGTCTGAAAGATTGCATGACCATCATTCCCGAAGCCCATGCGGTGGTTGCCCGGGGCATCTACCGGTATTCGCGCCACCCATTATACATGTGTTACATCGTCTGGGCCATCGCCAATATGATGATGTTTCCCTCATGGCTGATGCTTGCTATCTCGACCGCTCATATCATTGTGTTATTCGTTCGACTGAAGCGGGAAGAAACCCTGCTGCTGGCAACCTTCCCCGAATACCACAGCTACTATGCAGCCACCGGCCTGATCGGCAACTTCCGGATCCGACCCTTGCTAAACGAGAAAGAAAACAAAAAACCGGGATTAGCAGCTTGCTAATCCCGGTTTTTTTATTATTTAATCCACTGTAGCCGTTTGTGCGGCAGTGAGCTCAGCGGCGGCTTCTTCCCAGATGATGATCGGCGCTTTGGCAAAACCGTTGAACACGGTGGCCGAGGCCGACGTATAAGCCCCACAGTTGGGCACAAACAGCAAGTCATCCACTGCCAGCGGCACTGTCGGTTTGTCTCGGAACATCACATCAAGCGAATCACAGCTGGGACCGGCGAAAGTGGCCGGTATCCGCTTGCCGTCCCGGAAAGCCTCCAGCTCGAAATCCCAGTGGTCGAATATTACGCCAGAGAAGGTGCCGTACAGCCCCTCGTCCAGAAAATACCACTGCTGGTTGTTGCGGACCTGGGCGCCGATAACCCTGGTAATCAGGCTGACAGCCGTACCGCAGATGAACCGTCCCGGTTCGGCCCAGATTTCGGTGTCCGGGAAGTACTCAGCAAGGGCCTGACTGATCTTGGCTGTTATCCCGGCAATATCGACCGTCTCATTAGGCGTCGGAATCGGGAACCCGCCGCCAATATCCAGTATCCGAAAGTGAAAACCCTCCGCCTTCGCAGCATCGAACAACCGGCGGCAAACCTTTAGGGCGTCGGTATAGGCCTTGGCGTTAGTGGACTGACTGCCGACATGGAAACACAGGCCGCCAACATCCAGCCCCTGCTCTTTGGCGATCCCCAACAGCCGCAAGGCCTCGTCAGGATGGGCGCCAAACTTCTGATTCAGATCCACCAACGCGTCAGGATTGTCCATCCTCACCCTGAGGAGCACCGTTCCCCCGGGAACCGCTCTGGCAATCCTGGCGATTTCGGCTTCGCTGTCAAAGGTAAATCTGGATACACCGGTACGTCTGGCTACCGCCAGACCGCTCGCCGTCTTTGTCGGGTTGGCATAAATTACGCGGTCAGGCTCGACATGGATCCTGGCAAGCTCTGCCATCTCACCGTCAGAGGCGGCATCGAAATAGGAGCCGACTTCAGCCAGAGCTTGCACCAGCCGCGCATCGGGATTGGCCTTGACTGCGTAGTGCAGTTTCACTCCCGGCAGGCTCTGTGCCAAAAAGCGGTAATTTGCCTTGACCTGCTCCAGGGACAAAACCAGAACCGGGGTGCTGTATTTCTCAGCCAGCAGGTTCACTGTCGGCTGGGTTAGTCTAAAGGATTTGAGCATACCAATCCCCCTACCTTTTTCTCTTCCCCTAAAAACACACGCTATGATTTTATCATAACTGGCCGAAAGTGCAATAGGAAAAATCCAGGCTTAACAAAGCCATGATAAAGGCTGCTCCCACTCGGTTGACCAGTGCCGGAAAAACAACAGCCAACCCGGGGGGTTGGCTGTTATGCTTACGAAACGATTCGGTATCGGCTCAGAGCTTTGCCACAAAGTCCCGGCCAAAGTTGATGCAATTTTCGATGGCCTGGGTATCAGGATTCCACAGCGCCCGCAGCGAGTCATTAACAATAGTGAAACCACTGGCCTGTAATTTTTCGCTGATCTCCTTGGCTGATTCGCCACTCCAGCCATAGGTGCCAAACCCGGCAGCCTTTTTGTTCTTGAAACTCATTCCCTTGATTTCTTCGAGAATCGCGGCAATGGACGACAGGGTTCCTTTGTTGATGGTGGAAGAACCAACCACGATGGCCTTGGACTTAAACACTTCGGTAATAATATCAGTCTTGTCCGAGCGTCCCGAATTGAACACTTTGATGGTCACAGCCGGATCAGCGTCCTTTATGCCCTGCGCTATCGCCTCAGCCATCAGTCGGGTGCCACCCCACATCGTATCATAGATGATGGTGATCTGGTTCTCCTGGTAGCTGTTGGCCCATTTTGCGTAGGCCTCAACAATTTGCAGCGGATTGTCCCGCCAGATAACGCCGTGGCTGGGGCAGATCATCGCTATAGGCAGGTTCATGCCCACGATTTCCTTGATCTTGTTCTCCACCAGTCTGGAGAAGGGGGTCAGAATGTTGGCGTAATACTTGATAGCCTCCTGGTACAGCTCTGCCTGATCCACCAAATCGCTGTACATCAGCTCTGAGGCATAGTGCTGGCCAAAGGCGTCGTTACTGAACAAGATGTTGTCCCCGGTCAGATAGCTGGCCATGGTGTCCGGCCAGTGCAGCATTGCCATTTCAACGAAAACCAGTTCCCGTTTGCCGAGACTCAGCTTGTCGCCGGTTTTGACGGTCTTGAAGTTCCAGTCCTGGTGATACTGGCCTTTGATGGACTTGACGGCGTTGGCTGTGCAATAAATAGGGGTGTCGGGAATTTCCCGCATCAGTTCAGGTAAAGCGCCGCTATGATCTACCTCGCCATGATTAGCCACAATATAGTCAATCTGTTTGAGATCAACTTCCTCTTTCAATTTGGCGACAAATTCCTTGGCATAAGGCGCCCAAATGGTGTCAATCAGCACCGTCTTCTCGTCACGAATGAGATAAGAGTTATAGCTAGAACCCCGATGGGTCGAGTACTCCTCGCCGTGAAACCGCCTTAGCTCCCAGTCAATCTTGCCAACCCAGGTAATGTCATCCTTAATCTTAAATCCCATTTTTCTCCTGCCCCCTGTGAATAAAATCACTTATTTATATGTATTATTTCGCCAGCCCTTTTTCGCTATCCTGCAAGGGTGCATGGCGATAATTAATATTTATTTTTATTTACTATTTATTATATTTTGTCAAGATTGTTTTTCCATCGCCCCGAAAACCTCGCTGACTGCGGGACAGCTTGTCCCGCAGTCTAGCGAAACAACTTGTCAGCAACCTCCAGAAGAATTTCAATGACAATCAGGACGATGATCGCCCATTCCAGTTTGGTGCCTCTTTTGGCGTGGACCAGACCGCCAAACACCTCGGTGATATCCATCAGGGTATCAATCTTATGGCGGCCCTTTGCGTCACGGTCGCTCAGTTCGAACAACGACACCAGCTCATCATATAGCTCAGCAGCCTGATTGTTGCTCCAGGTTATCGCCGGTTTATCCAGTAACATGATATAGGAAATAGTGTCCAGTTTGAAACCCAGTATCTTGGCGGACAACTGCGCCAATTGCTCATCCGAGACAGTCAGGCTGCCGCTGTGAAGAAAGTCAACGATCTCTTCCACCTCGTCCAGCAGGTGGTTGATACTGGCTTCAAGCCTCTCCAGGGCCACTGATTTGGCAAGAATGGTGGCAACAATCTCGGTCTGAAAGTCTGCTGCCGCGGCAACAATCATGAAATCGTTGTTGATGGCGGCTGGTGCATCCGGCTGCAGCTCGATTCGGTAATCATCGGCATATTCAAAAGGATTCGCCAGGAATATATTTTTATCGATGCCGCGCAGATAGTTGGCCACATCGGTAATTTCAGGATTGCTGAAATGATTGAAGACGACACTGCCGAAATGAAAAATTCTCACTTCTTTTGCCGCAGGCTCACGAATAATTCCTTTCAATTCGTCAGGCCCGAGAAGAAGTGTGTCTTCCCATTTATACTTCATGTTGATCCCGAAATGGATCGCTATCTTGTCCAGATTAAATTCGTTGCTGGCAACAATGGCTTTCAGTTCTGCGTAGGGCATGCCGGCTCCCGAACCTCTCTAAGGTAATAATTCGGTTACAGCTTGCCCACTTTTAGCGTAAATCACTCTCGGCTGCCGGGCTGTCAGCAGAATATCACGCTTGGCCTGACTGGCAGATGTCAAACTGGAAAGATACTTCACGGTTGTCAGGCAGAGTCCGTTCGACAAAACAGACCCGGCCGCTGTGGTCCTGCAGCAGGACCGTGGCCGAACGGGTGCCATAATCCGGGCTGACGATAAAAATCGGCGCCAACATCCGTTCCCATTCCATACCGACGCCGGTATCCGGAAGCGCGGCATCCGGGACCCCTTCCGCATCACTCAGGATGGTGAAAAGTCCCTCGCTGATCCTGTCGCCGTCATCGTCGAGTACTTCAGACATAGCGGCTTTGGCTGTCACCACCTTCGGCCAGGGCGTGTCAAGCAAGTGATTGCTCAAACCGTGTATGCCCGGGCTGACTGCTTCACTCCTGCCGGTGCGGCTGGAGTAAAAGAGCAGCTCCGCTCCGTCACCCACAAGCAGATTAAAGCCGTTGTAGCTGCTGCCCGCCTGGGCCACGCGGCCAAGATAGTCGGCTGGCGCCTCGACGCCGCATAGAAACTCACTCACCAACTCACCGCGCGATCTGGTCTCAGACCGCATTGCCGCCGGGTCGCGATAGTTGGTCAGCGCCGCAAACCGGCCTGTCCTGGTAATCCCCATCCAGGTTCCCATCTGATCCAAATCCCTGCCGGCCAATACTGCGGGATGATCGGGCCAAAAGTGCGCCGGCGCCGTCGGTCGCCGGTAATATTCATCGCGGTTGGCCGCGACAATCAATCGGTAGCTAGGATGCTGCCTATAGGCCACTACAATCAGGCACATACTCCCACCACTTGGCTCCTACCGCCAAGTTCCTTCCTAATAAAGTTTATCCGATCAACCCACCGACTACTCACCACTTTCCTGTTCTAGACATTTCCACGCGTTTTTCCCTAATCCTCCCGCCTCAAGCCGAAGAGGCCCCAGCTACTCCCTGCCAACAAATCCGGATACCCATATCTGGCAACCCAATAATTGTTGACAGATAGTGGGAGAGATGATATCGTTAAAACAAACAATTAAAACGATCGATTTAAACAAGCGATTATTTTGTTAGCTGGAGGTATCAGCTTTGGAAAAAGACACCCAGACCAAACTGCTTGAGGCTGCGACCCTGTTGTTCGCCCAAAAAGGGTTCAGCGCCGTCTCCACCCGGGAATTGGCCGAAGCTGCCGGGGTAAATATCGCCGCCATCTCCTATCATTTCCGGGGCAAGGAAGGCCTCTACCAGGCTATGATGGAAGAACAGTTCGCCCCTATGAGCCAGGCGCTGCTGACGGTTGAAGCTTTAGCCGGCCGTCCGGCGCCGGAGCGTCTCACTTTATATGCTCGGCATGTGGCCATCATCCACCAGCAGCGCCCCTTTATCATCCGGATTATGCATGGCGAGATTGGCAACCCTACACCTTGTTTCGAAACAGTGGTAAAGAAGTATATCTCCCGGGTCTTTCAGTTTATCTATAGGGCTCTGGAGGACGGCGTGGCTGCCGGTCAGTTTAAGAGCGACCTGAATTTGGGTTTTGCCGCCATCTCCCTGGCGGGGATCATGAATTTCTATTTCTTCGCCAAGCCTATTTTCAAGGACTTCATGCCCCTGTCCGCCGATTCGGATCATGAATACACTACCCAGGCCTTCCGCGTATACTTGGATGGGATTAGGAGGAAAGAAAATGAATAAAAAGATTCTTGCCGGTATAATCGTCTTTTTGCTTGTCGCGGGAGCAGCTGGCTATAAGCTGTATCTATCCCGGGAAACGGGAATCACCGCCACCGGCACCATTGAAGTGACCCTGGCCGACGTCGTGCCGAGAGTGAATGGCTATATATCCGAACTCAAAATCGAAGTCGGTGACAACGTCAAGACCGGCCAGACAATAGCCCGTATCACCCGACCCGACCTTGAAGCCCAATTGCAAGCGGACGAGTCGGCGTTGGCCAAAGGCAAAGTAGTGCTGACTGATCTGGAAAAAGGCTCCAGACCGCAGGAGATTCAGCAGGCAGTCGCCAACCTTGCGGGGGCTCAGGCGGTTTACGTCAAAGCCAAAATCGATCTGGACCGTTATCGTACATTATACGCTGACGGCGCCATTGCCGCTCAGCAGCTTGATGCCGCCCAGTCCAGCTACGATGTTGCCTACAACTCCCTTATCGCCTCCCAGTCCCAACAAAGCCTTGTATTGGAAGGCAATCGCCCTGACGTCATTGAAGCCCAGCGCGCGGAAGTCAGGCGGCTGGAAGCCGTAGCCAACGTTACCCGGGCCACCATGGCCGATACTGTAGTCGCCAGCCCGCTTAACGGGGTAGTCTTGACCAAAAACTTTGAAGCCGGGGAATACGTCAATCCCGGTTCAGCCATCGCCACCGTCGGCGACCTAAACGATTGCTGGGTTAAGATCTATGTTTCCTCAGCTCAGCTCGGCTTGATTAAATTCGGTCAGCAGGTGGACGTCCGGGTCGACGCTTACCCTGATAAAGTATTTGTGGGGAACATCAAAGAAATCAGCCAAAACGCTGAATTCACCCCGAGACAGAGCATCACCCAACAGGAACGGGCCAATCTGGTCTTTTATGTGAAGGTGAAAATCGAAAATTCCCAAGGCATTTTAAAACCCGGCATGCCGGCGGATGTGGTCATCAAATGATAACCCTGAGCAATATCAGCAAAACCTTTGATAAGAGACTGGCCGTTAAGGATGTCTCCCTGGAAGTAAACGCTGGAGAGATCTTCGGCCTGGTGGGTCCCGACGGTGCAGGTAAAACCACCGTCATCCGCATGCTCACCGGCATCCTCAGCCCGAGCGCCGGAACCTTGAGCGTGCTCGGCGCCGCCAATCCGGAAAAGATTAAAGATCAGCTTGGCTATGTGCCGCAAAAGTTCAGCCTTTACGGCGACCTTACGGTGATGGAAAACATCCACCTCATGGGTGCGCTCTACGGACAGACAGCCGCCCAAATCGAGATCTCGGCCCGGGATATATTAGACTTTACCAAATTACTGCCCTTTAAAGACCGTCTGGCTGACAACCTTTCCGGCGGCATGAAGCAAAAACTGTCCCTGGCCGCCGGCCTGATGCATAAACCCAAAATCTACTTTCTTGACGAACCGACCACCGGTGTCGATCCGGTGTCCCGCCGGGAATTTTGGCAGATGCTCTACCGGCTGAATAAGGAAGGAACCACCGTCTTTGTTTCCACCCCCTATATGGACGAGGCCGAGCTCTGCACCCGGGTAGCCTTCATGCACAACGGCCGGATCACCACCTGCGACACACCGCAAAAACTGCGCAGCTCCTATCCGTATCATGTTCTGGAGCTGGGCACGCCGGAACGCAATGTCAAGAAATATCTCATCGGCGGCCCCTTCGTCGACATCAATGTATTCGGCAACAAATATCATCTGGTTGTAGCCGACGCCGCCGAGGGAATGGCCCAGATTCATTCGGTGCTGGGCGAAGCCGGCATCCCGGTTACATCTTTGACCCAAATTCCGCCCAATCTGGAAGACGTCTTCGTCGCCCTGGCAAGTGAGGTGGCTTAGAATGTATGCTGTGGAACTCGCCAACCTGACCCGCCGTTTCGGCGACTTTACCGCCGTCAACAATGTTTCCCTGCAAATCAAGCAAGGCGCTATTTATGGATTTCTCGGACCCAACGGGTCGGGAAAATCCACCACCATCCGCATGCTGTGCGGCTTGCTTGCGCCAACATCGGGGGGCGGCACGGTACTTGGCCTGGATATCGACCGGGACAGCGAAGCCCTTAAATACAAAATCGGTTATATGTCCCAGAAATTCAGCCTGTACGACGATCTCACCGTAATCGAGAATCTAGAATTTTATGCCGGTATGTACAGTCTGCCGCCGGAGGTGGAAAAAGTGAGAATCCAAGAAATGCTCGTTTTGGCCGATTTAGAAAGCCGCCAGCGGGAACTGGTGGTCAACCTGTCCGGCGGCTGGAAACAGCGTCTGGCCTTGGGCTGCGCAATACTCCACAACCCGCCCATCCTCTTTCTTGACGAACCTACCGGCGGTGTTGACCCCAAATCCCGGCGGATGTTCTGGGATATCATCTACAGCCTTTCCTTGCAGGGCACGACCGTCATGGTCACCACCCATTTCATGGATGAGGCCGAACATTGCGACGAAATCGGCTTCATCTTCGAGGGAAACCTGATCGCCAGCGACACACCGGATAACC
>Ga0316228_1001509_pt1 | contig 23664 bp, 27 predicted proteins | sample TBH18021metaG_FD_206005 | JGI IMG/M metagenome (GOLD analysis project Ga0316228, IMG submission 206005) | Freshwater microbial communities from Trout Bog Lake, Wisconsin, USA - TBH18021 | ecosystem: Environmental > Aquatic > Freshwater > Lake > Hypolimnion/Profundal zone | place: USA: Wisconsin... | reverse complement strand
CCAATTGGTTACCATTTATTCAAAGCACTTTAAGACGATGATGCTTTGCCTTTCTTCTGATTTTTGCGTCTTGCTCATCGGACCATTGCTGAGCAACTCTTGACGCGGTTTGTTCTAGGGTTTCCCCTTCTATAGCCACTGTTTTAAGTTTTTCTTTTAACTTGTCATCAATTGCCACTTGTTGCGGTATATTTTCCATTGATACCTCGGTTACCAATTGTGATTTAAACGGTGGCTTGCTGGTTTTCGTCCTTGTGATAAAGTTGCTCAATCAACTGGTCGAGATAGGTATCAAGGATTTCATAGCAGGCCGTTGTAGGCTGTGTACCTGTCGCATCGACATAAACCTGTAGCTTGTTGATAAAACGCTGACTGACGCGCAAATTGATGCGCTCGTCGCGGCGGTCAAGATGAGGGTTACGGTAAGTCATGATGTTTTCCTAGGCGGGTTCGAGTTGTTGAAGCAAGATGTTAGAAATCTTGTTCAAATCTGGGTTGGTGTTAAAGACAGGTTTAACTTCAAAAGCTGAAATACCTTGATCATCTTCGACAACGAAGATATTGCGCTTATTCTGTGTGGCTTGGCTGATAGCTCCTTGAGTAACACCAAGCTGACTAGCAATCTTAGTTTGCGTAGTTTTATTTAGTTGGAAGATAGCCATTTGATGCTCCTATTAAAATACTAATTAATATTAGCATTACTATTTAAATATATCAATAGCATTACTAATTGATTTTACTAATTTAAAAAGCAAGAATATTAGAAACGCTAATAAGGTGAAGTATGAACTCTAAGAAATATGTGATTACAGAGACAAATATTCAGGACGCTGAAAGGCTAAAAGCAATATTTGAAAAGAGAAAAAAAGAAGCCAAAGCTAAAGGAATTAAGTTTAACCAAGCTACGTTTGGCGAAAAGTATGATTGGTCGCAAGGTGCGGTTGGTCAGTATTTAAACGCAATGATTCCTTTAAATCTTTCCGCTGCTCTCAAATTCGCAGAAGGTCTTAATGTCAAACTTGAAGAATTTTCACCTTCTTTAGCTAAACAAGTGGAAGGTGAAATGCCATCATCTGAAAAGGATGTTAATACCATACTCGACCAAATCCGCGCCCTTGATAACGTCCGCGTTGATTATGGTGACGATGACGATAGAGGCATCAGAATACCTATCTATGACGTTTATTTTTGCTGTGGTGATGGCGATGCGGAGGACTTTGCCTTTGAAGAAGTTAAAGGTGATCGAATATTTCCCCCGCACTTCTTTACTGACAAGAATGTGAAGCCTGAAAACTTTAAACTGGTATGTGCTAAAAATGACAGCCAGAAACCATACATCAACGAGCATGACATGGTGGGCATTGATATATCTGACCGCGAAATCAAAGACGGTGAAATGTACGCGATTTTGCTAGACGGTGAGCGTATGTTTAAGCGCATCTTTCGTGAGCCTGGTAATGTATTGCGCCTACACTGCTATAACCCAGACTACCCAGACAAAATCGTGACCGCTGAAAATCACTCAAGTTTGGTGATTGTGGGTCGTGAAATGTATCGGGCAGGTTAGTTATGAAAAGGATTTTACTTTGCTTGCTGTTTGTGACTGATTCGGTTTTTGCAATGACTGAAAAAGAAGCGGAACATAAATATAAACTTGCAGAGATTGCTTATAAATGTGCTGCATATAATCGATGGGCTCTCGATTTTAATGAAGCCGATAGACTGAGTTTAGTAGGTTTGGATAGTCTGCTTCAGGTATCACCCCTTATACTAGATAAATTTAAACTTGATATCGAGAAGGAAAATTCAAAAGGTAGAAAGTTTGCACCAGAGCAATATAAGCTTCTTAATAAGGATTTTATTCTTGGAATGATAGTTGGTACGATTGGAGAACAACAATCCAATACTGCCGGTAAAGATGTTTATAGGGATTTTCCACGCAGTTCAACACAAGATACAGCAAAAAATTTGATTATTGAAAATAACTGCAATTTTATTAAGTGAAGGCAGATGATTACATTAAAAGGTATCGACCCCGACCACCTATTTATCGTTTGGTGGATATATCATAGTGAAGTAGTCACGCCAGCGACACGTGCCAAAGAATGGTGTGTTTATCGAGAGATTGAGTTGGATTTTTGATATGAACAGATGGATTTGGTTGATTTTGTGGACGTGTGTTGCAGGAATATGGATTGCTGACATTGTCGCTCTTTTTATTGTAAGACCAGCGTTTTTGTCAACTTGGTTAGCGGCTCTGGCTTATGCTTGGGTGCCGTTTAGTTTGGTTTATATCGCTCAGTTGGTGGTTACGGGGCGGAAGGCGCCTTTTAGGGTTTAGTTGGATTCGATATATGAAGAAAAGCTTATGGCAGAAAATCAAAGCATGGTATTACGGCGATTTCCGAATGGAGGGTTTCGTCTTATACAACCATAAGCATTGGACTTCAAAAATAGCTAATGTCTTGATCAAGTTCTGGCTGAAAGAATGGAAGTGGATTATTACTATTTCAGTTGCAATTATTGGATTAATACTAAAGCTTAAACCTTAGAGATATTAATCCTTATTTATTTTTATAAGGAATTAAAATGGATAATATTTTAAATAGACCCTTGCAATTAGAAATCTTAAAAAAACTCGCAGAAGTATACCCCGAACCTGTTTATTTTGATGATTTTTATGAATTTGGTACGGCTGAGTATAGGAAAGCAATTGCAAATGCTTTCTATCTACAAAGCAAAGGACTACTTGAACCAAAAAGTATTCTTGTAAGCCAAACACTTGGAAGAAACGAAAATTCGCATCAGTTCGGGGCTGCAAAAATCTCTGCCTTAGGCATGGATTTTCTCGCAGATGATGGTGGCCTTAGTGCTATCTTAAATACAGTAACCGTCAAAATCGAACCCAATCAAATGGCTCAACTATTAAAAGCCATCGCAGAAATGTCTGAGGCAGAACAAAAAACCCTTTTAGATTCTATCAAAGAAGCGCCAAGTAAAGCCGTTGAGACTATGGTTGAAAAATCAGTTGAGAAAGGGTTTGATAATTTGCCTGCGTGGTTTGCATTGGGCATTGCAGCTTTAAATTAATGATAATAAGTAAGGATAAGTCATAGGGAATATTCAAGGCCGCACGCACAGTAATGCAGTTTTTAATGCGTCGGAGCTACTGTTGTCGGCTGGGGGTGTGGCTTACTAATGCCGTCGGACGGGTGATATATCGGAGTGGTTAAAAACCAGTTTTTTAGACAAGACAGAATCAAGGAAAAGGCATGAAGAAAATCACCCAACGCCAACGCTGTTGGATAGCAAAGCAGGCTCAGCGAAACCGTACTGGATTGAAAACCAAAAATATAACGAAGAAACGAAAAGTTAAAACCCTAATTTTTCAGAATAAATTTAGCCTTTTCATTCCCAGTCAAAGGCAGTTAATTATCGAGATGATAGAATCAATGAAAAATGCCACTTACAGCAACTATTATATCGACTTCAGAAAAACCAAAAAATTAGAACCTTTAACCATTCTTTACCTATTGCACCAACTCCATCAATATAAGGATGTAAAATTTCGCTCAAGGAACTTCAAAGAAACCATGCATAAAGCAGTATTTAAAAGACTAGAATTGAACCCCTACTTTCGCCTACCCAACATCAACCATCACACCTATAACAAATGGGTGGATGACTGGCACTTATTCTCGGGGGAAAATACCAACTTCTCACCAGAGCTCCGCCAACATTTACTAGATATTAATCAAAAATACGGCAAAATTTCTTTTAAACTCATCACTGGTATTACCGAGGCAATAAGCAACGTTATCCATCATGCTTACCCAAATACCACCAGTAACAAACGATGGTTTCTACTCTCTCATATTGACGTAAATGCAATTACTGTGGTAGTATCCGACCTAGGTGTGACCATACCTGTTACAACTCCGCTCACACTTCAGAAGAAGCTAAAGCAAGCCCTTTTCACCTTACCCGATGTCTTTCAACAGCTTAATAGCGTTCGTGGGACTAAGCGTACTAAGCCGATCAATACCACCAATCCTGACTTAAAAGGACTAAGTGATTCAGAAGTTATCGGTGTAGCCACCACGCTAAATCATACCAGTACGAATATATCAGGCAGAGGAAAAGGATTTAATGACATTTTTGAGTTAGCTGTAAATGCTAAGCAATACCCTGATATTGCAGGGATAAACACAACTATCCTAAGCCGATATGGTAGTTATATATTGACCGCCACCGCCAAAGGATTGCATTCTGCTTCACTTAATAAGAGATTAGATGATTTTGATACAAAAGTGGAGGGCACAATCATATCTTGGACCATCCAACTTAACGACCAAACAGGGCAAGACAATGAAAATGATTAATGTAGCAAATGATTTCTCAGTATTACCCGCAGGACGGTATGTTACTGATGGAGATTACACAGGCGAGCATTTTTACCGTTTCCTTGTCAAAAACCTTGAAGAACTGCCGCCTAATGAAGTTATTGAGATTAATTTTGACGGTGTACTAGGTGCAGGATCATCATTTTTAGAGCAGTCATTCGCTGAACTTGTAAGACAAGGCAATATTAGCAAATCTGACTTCAAAAAGAGATTTAAAATTATTGCCAATGACCATCCTGAAATAATCTCAAAAGTTCAGCGTTACGTCGAGGGAGCATGACAATTGATCTACCTAAATGGGATTGGTCATTAATTGTTTCTGTAATCAGTCTGGTATTGGCGGCACTAATATTCTACTACCAAACCCTAAAGAGTAAGCAAGCTATCTATTTTAATGATATCGTTACTCGTATCGAAATAATCAATGAACTTGCCGAGCTTGCTTGCCAACCAAGTGCACCTCAAAGATTGCTTTATGCCAAATTTGTATTTAATAAAAATATTTTAGAAAATAATCTTACCCTTTTCTTTTCCATCCATCATTTTTATCATTATTTCAGACCAAGTTTAGCACAAGGATTAATGGCAAAGTTTAATGAATACATCGAGTTTATCGAGCTGTACACTCCCATAGAAACAGCTACTCCACTAGGAGTAAATGCGCCAAACTATAATCAGGCCCTTCGCCGGGTGCTTCTCAAATCTAGTCTGCTGATTTCAGGCATACAAAAAACCTACTAACCCACCCACCCCGGTGGGTTTTTTATTGCCTAAAAATTACCTGGGTTCATGCTAATATGAAAGCTCAAACGCGGAAAAGCCACCCCGCTTGAGAGTGGCATGGAGAAGTAAAATGAGTGGTAATTATGAGATTATCAAACAAGCAATCCTTAGTAGGTCAGCTATTTCAGCGACTTATCAAGGCTATCAACGCGAAATGAATCCGCATGTAATAGGTGTTAAAAATGGTAAACAACAAGCATTATTTTACCAATTTGGCGGCTATAGCAGCTCAGGTGCGATTGTGCCTAATTCAAAATCTAATTGGCGTTGTATGCCCATTGACCAATTAACAAATGTTCAAATAACAAACAAGGGTTGGCATACTGCCGAAAATCATAGTTCAACCCAAACCTGCGTAGATATTATTGATGTCGAAGTTAGTTATTAAACCATAACAGCAGGCTTAACAATCCAGTCTTTTTCTTTCGCGGAGTGATTCCAGTCACGCCACATCTGCAATACTTCTTCTTGGGGTAGCGTATCGCCCCAAGAACCTATCATATTCATAATACCGCTATTTGCACCTAGCATTACAAGGGTTTTTGACATTTCTTTAAGTATTTCACGCTGTACTGGTGATAGTTCATCCGAGACAGATAATGAATTTCCTGCATTTCCCATCATTTTCACCTTCAGTTACAAAAAATTATAAAAATATTTTATCACATGACCCGCTTAAATGCGGGTTTTTTATTAGCAAAATTATTTTATATTAGTAAAAATCACAATGTTATTAGTATTACTATTGACTAATATAATTAGCAATGCTAATATTTAATCACAAAGACGATAAGCCGATTATCGCAAATTCAATTCCGACTCAGACAAATTTGAGCTAGTTACTCAAACAGTAAAGCGGTGCTGCAAACCGCCAAGTGTTACTCACTTACTGCTATTTAACTACCTTTTACGACCTAGATAGCAGTTGGGGATTAATAAACCCGATTGACTGCCGTAAGCAGTTCCACCCTTAACAATTGGAGTTATTTATGAATCTTAAAGCGCTTAAATTACCAGAAGAATTAAAAGACGGTTTTCTTGAAATGATTGCCAAGCGTGAAGCGCAACAAGCGATGAATCATGCAGTCGAAACATTAACCAATGCTGTTTCCATCGTTGCCTTAGCTAACGCTGAAAATCCACCTGCCTTAATCAAGCTCGCTGCTCAAAAAATTGATGCTAATACCGACCAGTTTTCAGAAGATGAGGACAACGAAAAAATAATGCGCAAAATGCTTATTGATGTTGCTAACGCGCTTGAAAAAATCGTTACCAATCCAGTCGCTAAAACTGGTAACGGTAAAGCGCTATCAGAAGCACTGAAAGCAGACAACGCAGAACGTATGGCAGAAGAATAACTTTTCTACAGTTAACAAAAAAGCCCTGCAACTTTGGACGGTGACAGGGCTTTACTCAACTTATAAGGAGTGACCAAATTATGGCAAAAAAACCAAAAACACGCAAATTTGAAGTGTTTTATCGTGACGCACGATATCCAAAAACGCTTTTAAGCATTCAAATTGAAGCATTTAACCCTACGGCTGCGCGCGGCGCTGTGCGCTGGGATGCCTGCAAAGATGGTATCGATATTTCAATTAGCAAGGTTGTCGAAATCAAAGAGGAGTGTGTCGCATGAAAGATAAACTTTTCATCGTATTGGGCAGATTTGCCTTCGCGGTGCTGTGTATCTTGGCTTTTTTGGCGGTAGGTAAATTTGTTGGTCACGGCATCGGCAACGCATGGGATAGACAAGCGCAAGGCGAGCAAGCCTACATCAACAGCCACAAAGCTGACATTCAAGCTCACTGGAATAAGGATAACTGATATGGCACTACGCATCGTACCCGACAAAACCATTCATATTCCTGCTGAAAAATGTCATGCAGGTTTGGTAGTAAAAACTGACGAGCAAGGCATTGAGACCACATACGCAGTCAAGACTTTGCCAAACAGCAGCCAGTCCGCCGAGGTCAAAGTCAAGTATGCCGATGGCTGGCAAATTATTAGCCCAAAATCATGCCTTTACGTGACTGCTATTTTTGCTGAGTTTCTAGGCATTATGAACGGACGTTTTCAAACGTCTAATCAGATTGCACCGCGTCCCCGCTGCTATGCCATTTTGACGGATGGTATCGTTAAAAACCGCGACCCAAATGCGGCATTAACCATCAAACACTATGATGGCATTGTCGATAATGAATTTATCAAAGTTGATATGGATGAATTTCAGCGACGCCCGCTTGACCTATCTAGTGAATGGGAAATGTTTGAGCCAACAAGCCAGCATAAGTCCAAAATTAAAAATCTGGTCAGCGGCACTAATCGTTACCTTGGCAAAAAGACCACAGCGATTAAGCTACAGTCTCGCAGAAATGCCAGTACGGGTGTTTTCTGATGAATATCAGCGACCACTTTATCAATGAGCCAAGCGAGGATGACTTGGCTTTAGAGCAACATCAAATCGAACTTGAAGAACAACAAAAGGAACAATCTTATGTCAAACCTAGCCGAAGTAATACCAGCCATGCCAACCCAAGCACCAGCCACGACTGCCCTTTCTAACAGCACGGGTATTTTTCAATTTAGCAGTTTTGCCGAAACTATGCAGGCAGCACAAATTTTATCAAATTCAAGCCTTGTGCCAAAAGATTACCGTTGTTTTATCCCAACCAAAGAGTATGGGAAATTGCAGTATGACAACCAAGGCAACGTGATTGGCGAGAATAACCCAAACGCCACAGCTAACTGCCTGATCGCCTTAAATATGGCAAATCGAATGGGTTATGACCCACTGATGATTATGCAAAACCTGTATATCATCGAAGGTCGCCCAGCGTGGTCAAGCCAGTTCATCATCGCCGCTATCAATGCCTGCGGTAAGTTTTCGCCTTTACGTTTTGAAATCGTCAAGCACGGTATGACAGACGTGGAATATACAGTCACTCAAGGCTACGGCAAAAATAAAACGTCTGAAAATGTTAAAACCCAAATTGAAAACGTATCATGCGTGGCTTGGGCAATCGAAAAAGCCACGGGCGAGCGTATCGAATCTGCCAAAATCGACATGGTAATGGCGATCAAAGAAGGTTGGTACCAAAAGAACGGTAGCAAATGGCAAACTATGTCAGACCAAATGTTGCGTTATCGCGCAGCTGCCTTCTTTGGTCGCATCTATGCACCAGAGATTTTGATGGGTATTTATTCAGCCGATGAAGTACGCGATTTTGTTGACGTGACCCCAGCGCCAGTGCAACAGCCCGTTGCACAAATGCAGCAACAATTGCCCTGTTACGATATCAAGCCGCTATTAGCGCAAATCGAAGCGATTACTACGCTTGAGCAAGTTAGACCGCTTGGTGAGCATATCAAAGAACTTAGCGAAAATCCGAATGTCAATCTTTGCGGTGATGACCTACCAACGCTTAGAAATGCTTTGACCGTAAAGCGTGATGCCATCAAGGCTCAACTAGAAAGCGCCAAGGATGACAGCGCCACCGAAGCCGAGCCGGTTGCCAATGATGAGCCAGTCAGCGAGCCGAAAGAAAAAGCCACGTTGACAGGTGAAAAAAAGGTTGCCAGCGACCTGATGAAACTAATCAGTGGCATGACGCTAGATAATGTCAATGATGTTCGCGCTGAACTATACGCTGCCCAAGCGCAGTTAAGCGAGGCAACCTTCAATCAATTAGATGCAGTGCTTGAAAGCAATCTTGAAGCATTGACCCAAGCCTAATCCTTAACGTGCCACTGGCAACGGTGGCACTGGAGATAACCATGACAACCAAACTTACCCCACAAACAAAGAAAGTCATTCGCAAAGTGACTGAAGCTTTAAACAGTAGTGATCTAAGCCTGACCGTCAGTGAAATCGTTGATAAAACCGGCATGTCTCAAACTGTGGTGAAAAACGCCTTGTCAAAAATTGAGAACGTCAAGCAAGATGACTTTGGCTATTACTTGCCACGTGATGACCACGAATTAAATGCGGTAGCCGTTAATATCCAAGAAGCGCCTGTAAATATGCAAGATAAGGAGCTTAATACCCAAGCTCCCCAGGTAAGCTACCATGATAACAACGGAGCTACCCTAATTAATCCAAGTGCTGAAGTCACTAATCCAAGTGCTATCGATACGGATACCGACCATGACGCCATAATTAATGAGGGTGTCAAACAAATAAGCATCTTGGAAGAAGCCAAAAACGCCCCGTACGAAAAATTAATCATGCCTAAAAAACCACGCAATAAGCCTTTTACGCCCAATCCTATCATGGGATACCAAGTGCAAAAAGGCAAAGCCAAAATCTTTTTAGACCGACGAGCGACAAGTAAAACCCTTACTCTTTCGCTTGATGACCTAAAAGAATTGGTCAATGCGGTTGAAAAATCGGAGCGTGTGGCGTGAACAAAAGAACAGCCAAGCGCATTCGCCAAAACAACCACCGACTCTATCATGAGTCGGTGAAGTGTGAAATAAAGTTTAAAGAGGCAGTCAAAGCACTGCCTATGCCAGCGATTAAGATGGATAAAAGGATAAGGAGAAAGCCGTGATGCCTATCCAACTCGATTTGTTTGTTGATGAGAAGCCGAAGATAGGGAGCCGTTGGCTGTCATTAATACACAATGAAAACGTCTATATAACCGAATTTTTCGATGGCGCGGTTTTATTTCAAAATAAGAAAAATACTTTCGGCGGCATTAGAACCCTGGATGCTTTTCAAAGAGAATTTATAAAAGTTAAGGAGCGATGAGATGACACAACTCATATCAAACGTGCTAATGCAGCCGAAACCGGACGCGGTTGAGCGTCCATTAACGCTGATTGAGAAGTTAGAGCAGCTTGAGTCTGGTTTAAGAAAAGACTTTATAAATGCTGCAATTGGATTCCCGTATGAGTACAAGTCAGGCAAATTAAATGGTGCGCGTGAAGCTATTGCTATCGTCAAGCAGCACCAATCATGGCGCAAAATGCCAAGCGACGAAAAGCCGCAGGATATGCAAGCGTATAACTTGTTGCTCAAAAACGACAGCGCTGAATATCCTACTCTTTATAGCGTGGGATTGTTTAGACAATATGCAAGCGGTCATGTTTGGTTAAGTCTTGTAGAGGCTGAAACTTACATCGATGAAAGCGACATATTGGCATGGCAGCCGATGAATATGCCTAGTGATGATTTTTTTGAGAGTTTGGGGCAACCACCAGTAGAGCCCCAATACCTAATATCAAAAGGCGGATATTGGTACCGCCCCAATGCTAAAGGATATACGGCTTCAAAACACGAAGCAGGACGTTTCAGTAAAGAGTTTGCCGAGCGACACGCCAAAGAAGTTCTGGAAGTTAGAATATTTGAAGATAAGGAGAACAGGTAAAATGATACCACGCAAAAAATGGGCAACTTACACCGCCCACGAAAAAGAATTAATGAAAACCGCTGTGACTCATGCCAGTCCAGACGAGTACTTTACGCCTGAGTATGCGGCAGCGTTTATTGGCGTATCGCCTCGCACGCTGCAGAGTTGGCGCGACAACGACAGCGACAAGCTTGAGTACTCTAAACCATGCCGAAGTGTTGTACTCTATCAAGCAAGAGTCTTACATGGATTTTTACAGCGCATGACTTACAAATGTACTGCCAATTACAAGAAAGCCAGTTAAACGCTGGCTTTTTTTATACTCAAATAGATATCATTATCCCGACGTAGAACCGAAATTTTTCCCTTAATTTTCAGTATACCCGAGTATATTGAATATACTTTTCATCAGCGAAATTGGCTGAAAATATACTGAAAATATACTTGAAATATGTCGTTACATGATTTTTTATGAATTTATATGAAGTCCAAAAAACCTTGAAAGCCTTGAAAATACTGGTTTTGTGAAGTCTTACGCATTGATATGAATTATCATGTTATCACATGAATTTAACTATCTAAGAATTTAAAATCCCTCGCTCTTACGAGCGTGCCGGTTCAAGTCCGGCCCCGGGCACCATTGATTAAGCCTAAACTTTTACGTTTAGGCTTTTTTGTTGCCGGTTATTTTTGAGTTTTACCTGTTGCTTTTCAAATTTTACTTATTGTCTTTCAAATAATGGGTAGCCGCCTAAGTTAACGGCACCACTCTCATCACTTCTTCAAACGTGGTAATACCTTCGGCAATCTTTTTTGCCCCTGCCAGTCTTAACGGCTGCAACCCATCTTGGTAGGCTTTTTGCGCGATTTGCGACAAGTCAGCGCCTTCGCCAATCAATTTTTTAAGCGTATTACTGAGCACCATGATTTCATACAATCCCACTCGCCCAAGATAACCAGTGTTACGGCAATGTTCACAGCCCACGGCATGATTGATGGTATCTGGGGCTGCGGCTTTCCAAGGACTTACTAACGCCTGCCAAGTCTGCTGCTCAATGTCATTCATGGGCTTATTGGATTTACAATGTGGGCAAAGGGTACGCACCAAACGCTGTGCCATGATGCCCAAGATGGTCGCTGAGGTTAAAAACGGCGCCACGCCCAAATCATGTAGCCTTGTTAACGAACTGGGTGCATCATTGGTATGTAAAGTCGATAACACCAAGTGCCCAGTCAGCGAGGCTTGTACTGCCATTTCTGCGGTTTCGGTATCGCGAATCTCGCCAATCATGATGATATCGGGGTCTTGACGCATCAACGAGCGAATACCGTCAGCAAAGGTCAAATCAATATTGTTTTGAATTTGCATTTGGTTAAACGATGGCTCCACCATCTCAATGGGGTCTTCAATGGTACAGACATTGACTTCTTCTGTCGCCAGTTTTTTGAGGGTACTGTACAGCGTCGTGGTTTTACCCGAGCCTGTCGGACCTGTAACCAAAATAATGCCATTGGCTTTACGGGTCATGTCATCCCATTTTTGCAAATCTCGCCCTGTCAGTCCCAACTGGTCAAAAGAGCGCACCAGCACTTCTGGGTCAAATACCCGCATCACCAATTTTTCCCCAAACGCAGTCGGGAGCGTCGATAACCGTAGCTCGGTTTCTTGACCTTTAGGGGTACGGGTTTTGAGCCGCCCGTCTTGCGGTTTACGCTTTTCAGCGACATTGAGTCTTGCTAAAATTTTTATCCGAGCCACCACCGCGGTCATAATCCCAGTCGGCATTTGATAAACCGTATGCAAAATACCATCGATACGAAAACGCACGTTGCTTTTATCTCGGCGCGGCTCTAAGTGAATGTCACTGGCACGCTGGTCAAAAGCGTACTGTAATAACCAATCGACAATTTTGACGATGTGTTGGTCATTGGCATCGGGATTTTCAATATTGGCAGCATTGCCCAGTTGTAATAACGCTTCGACATTGGTGATATCGGCATCCGCGCGTTTTTGCTGATGGTTTGCCCCCGCAATGGCTTTGGTGACTTGATAAAATTCTTGGCGATAGCGGTTGATTTGTTCGGGACTGATTAATACGGTTTTGATTTTTTTGGGCGACACGATATGCTGAATATTGAGCTGCCAATCTTGATAAAATGGCTGGTCAGTACCGATTTCCACCGTATCTTGGGTGACGGCGACTGGCAAAATGTGCTGCGAGCGCGCATATTCAAATGACATAATCGATGTCACTGAGGGCACATCGGTTTTCAGCGGGTCAATACGTACATAATCAACGCCGGCTTTTTGTGCCAACCAGCGATTGAGCTGGTCAAGACTGAGCGCCATGTGCGTAGTCTTATCGACCAGATGAAAGCCTGCAATCACCTGCAAGGGATGCAAGGTTTTGCGGTTATGGGTCATCACCAAATTATAATCACGTTGGTTAATGATGCCATCTTTTAGCAGTTCATCAAGACACCAACGGGTATCAATTATCATTGAAAAAGCATTGGAGAGCATAGGGTTTCCAAAACGATTGCGCCAATAGAATAGCAATTAGGGTCAATTAGGGACAATCGGGTTAAAGGATTAAAATTATCATAAAAATAAGTGAAATAAATCACCACGCTACCCATCGGTATGGCTTGGCAAATTATACTGACAACATGGTATCAACAATATGGGCAAGAATATAAGGGCGACTACTGGTATAGTCCTTTGCCATCAAATCGGTGCAACCGTAAAAAATACAACCCAGATAAAATCGTCATGATACCCAAAATGATAAAACTGTATGAAAACGCGGTTTGCGTCTGTGCTAGCGAGGCACGAGCGGGCGTCAGTAAATGTAGCAGCATCGCCCCAAAGCCAATCCCAAAACTAATCGCCAATTGCTGGTTGACGGACAATAAACTATTGCCACTGCTGGTTTGACTTGGGCGAAGCCGTGCGATACTGATGGTGTTCATCGTGCTAAATTGTAGCGAATTACACGCCCCCATAAAAGTCAAAAATGGCACACTTAACCAAATCGGCGTGGTTTGATTGAGTTGTGATAGCAACATGATATTAACGCCAATCAACAAGGTATTGCCCGCCAATGTTTTACGATAGCCAAATTGTTTCACAATACGCGTGACCAGCGGCTTGGTCAACAGCGCGCCCACCGCAATCGGCGCCAACATCCAACCCGCTTGTGACGGCGAATAGCCCTGCACCACTTGTAGCAGTAGCGGCAGTAGAAAAGGAATCGCACTCATCCCCAAACGGGTCAGCAAATTGCCAACGATGCCCACGCGAAAGGTACGCACTTGAAACAAATCCAAGCCAAATAGCGGTTGTTGTCCATTACGCGATTCTGAGTATTTGGCGTGATAATAATAGCCAATGAGCAGCATAATCGCCAATAAAGCAACCATCACAGGAAAAACCGCTGAAGCCAGATTATCGGCATGAATGTTATTGGCAAACTCGAGCGCAAAGGTAAAGCTTGCCATCGCGCCACCAAACAGCAAAAATCCAAGCAAATCCATGCTGGGATTGCGCTGTAGATAGTTGGGCATCAGTTTCCACCCTGCCCACATTCCCAACGCCCCCATGGGAATATTAATCAAAAAAATCCAATGCCAGCTTGCAAGCTCCACCAAATACCCCCCGACCAAAGGCCCAATCACTGGCGCAATCATCGCAGGCATCACCGCATAATTCATCACCGACAGCATACGTTCTCGCGGATAGCTTTTAATCAGCGTCAACTTGCCCACAGGCATGAGCATCGCACCGCCCAATCCTTGCACCACGCGAGAAAAAATTAGGCTATTGAGGGTTGGTGACACCGCACACATCATCGAGCCTGCGGTAAACACGCCAATTGCCACCATAAAGGTGGTCTTAGTGCCATATTTATCAGCAATAAAACCACTAATCGGGGTAAAAATTGCCAAAGTGAGCGCATAGCTAATCACTGTCCACTGCATTGATAACGCAGGCTGATTCAAATCATGCGCCATCGCAGGCAAAGCGGTATTGAGCACCGTTGAGTCTAAAATTTGCATAAACAAGGCGATTGCCACCACGATTGGCAAATATTTGGTTTGCGCGGGGGTCAAGGGAGCTATAGCAAATACGTCATGCTGTGGCTTTTTGTCTTCGGTAATGATGGAATTTGGCATGGTTAACTTTTAACAATTGCTCAAGGGGTTGTATTTAAGTACATTTAATCAAGTAGCTATATAAGTGCTTGTAATAAAATGACTATGGCAAATTGGCTATAACTAAGCAAACTTACGTCACAACGTGGTTCACGATAATTGTTAACTTTCTAATATTTTGACAGCAAACCCGCTAGTTTTCACTGCTGTGCGCAATTAAGGCAGTCACATAGTGATTTTGTGGTTGGGTGAAGATATTGTCTGTCGTATCATACGCTTGTGTTTCGCCATTTTTCAATACCAGTATCGTTTGGCACAATGCCTTAACCACCTGCAAATCATGGCTGATAAAAATATAGCTTAAGCCAAATTTTGCTTGAATCTCTCGCAATAACTTGACCATTGCCACTTGGGTGCTGCTATCAAGCGCCGATGTGGGCTCATCGAGTAACAAAATTTTGGGTTTCATCACCAATGCCCGCGCGAGTGCCACCCGCTGACGCTGACCGCCTGAAAGCTCATGCGGATAACGACTGATAAAATCTCGTGGCAACCGCACTGTGTCTAAGGCCGCTAATACGGCTTTTTCACGCTCTGTTTTTGCCATACCTTGAATGGTTAGCCCTTCTTCAATTATCTCAAACACACTAAACCGTGGATTGATACTGGCATACGGGTCTTGAAATACCATTTGAATATCTGAGCGATACGGCAAAAAGGCTTTATTCGACAACGCTAAAACGTCCGTCATGTGAGCATTGGCTGACAACAAAATCTGACCTTGCACTTTGGCAGCATTAGCCAATAATTTGATGAGTGCCAAAGCCGTGGTGGTTTTGCCAGACCCCGACTCGCCCACTATACCCAAGGACTGCCCTTGCGTAAGGGTCAAATTTAACCCTTTGACCGCCTCAAACCATTGGGTAGTTTGACCCAATATATTGTTTTTTTGGGGAAAAGCAATGGTTAACTGTTTAACTTCCAAAACGCTGGGTGAATTGTCAATGATTGGCAAACTTTGTCCAAAATCTTGATAAATCAATGAGCGCGTATAATCCTGTTGTGGCTGGTCAAAAATCGATTGGGTTGCCCCCTGCTCCATGACCTTGCCTTGCTGCATGACGATGAGGTTGTCACTGTAGCGTTTGACAAGGTTTAAATCATGGCTAATCAAAATCATCGCCATGCCCCGCTCGTGTTTTAGCCGATGCAGTAACCCCAAAATCTCATGGCGTAAAGTCACATCTAGGGCGGTGGTTGGCTCGTCTGCGATAATAATGTCAGGGTCTTGCGCCAGTGCCATCGCTATCATGATACGTTGTCGTTGTCCCCCCGAGAGCTCATGCGGATAGCGGGCAAGTTTGCTTTCAGGGTTGGCAATATTGACTTGAGTAAGTAGGTCAATGGTACGCTGTCGCCAGTGTTTTTTTGCCACGCCAGCCAGACTTAACGATTCGGCGATTTGTTTGCCCACCGTGTGCAAAGGATTTAAGGCGGTCATCGGCTCTTGAAAAATCATACCAATACGTTTGCCACGGATTTGGCGAAAGACGTTTTGGTTATCTTTGCTTAGGCTGTTTTTTTCAATCGGTAAACTGATTGCTTGGTCGGTTTGGCTGTCTGTTAAATACGCTTGTCCAGTGATACTTAGGCTATTTGGCAGCAGTCCGAGTAAAGCGAGGCTTGATATGGATTTGCCAGAGCCAGATTCGCCGACAATGGCAAGCGTTTCGCCTGAGTGCAGGGTGTAAGATAGGTTATCGACCAGCGTTTGGGTGGCGGATTTGATGGTTAGATTTTTGACTTTGAGTAACTCGCTCATTTATCATTTCCTTGAATGGTCGAACTTTTATGCGTATGCACGAGCGCCCCTGCCACAAAACCACAACTCATATTTTTATCCTTTAATTAAATTTAAGACTGCTTATTCTTTTACGTTCTGGGGTCAAACGCATCTCGCAGTGCTTCTCCAATAAAAATCAGCAGCGACAACACAATCGTCAAACTAAAAAACCCGGCAAGCGCCAGCCACGGAGAATCCAAATTATCCTTGCCTTGCGAAATCAATTCCCCCAAAGACGGCGACCCCGCAGGCAAGCCATAGCCCAAATAATCAAGCGTGGTGAGTGCCGTGATATTCGCCGTCAAAATAAACGGCAACTGAGACAGACTCGACGACATCGCATTGGGCAAAATATGGCGAAACATAATCTTGGCATCTGACACCCCCATCGCCTTTGCCGACCGCACATAATCAAAATTTCTTGCTCGCAAAAACTCGGCACGCACCAGACCAACGAGCCCCATCCAGCCAAAGAGCAGCATCAGCCCAAACAATACAAATACATTTGGGCTAAACAGACTGACCAAAATAATAATCATAAACAGCTGTGGTAAACCACCCCACACTTCCATCAACCGCTGACCCACCAAATCTGTCCAGCCGCCAAAATACCCTTGCACCGCCCCCACCGTAATGCCAATGATTGACCCTGCCACCGTCAACGCCAATCCAAATAATAGCGATACACGCAAGCCATACAATACCCTTGCCAGTACATCTCGACCTTGGTCATCGGTACCGAGCCAGTTTTGGGCATTGGGCGGCGCAGGAAACGGCACATCACGACTCACACTTGGCGTTTGGTCGGCAAACGGTATCATAGGCTCAATCATATAGCCATGTTGGTTGATTAGGTCTTTGACCACAGGGTCTTGGTAGTTGGTTTCGGTTTCGAACACACCGCCAAAGGTGGTTTCGGGGTAAGACTTGACGATGGGAAAATACCAGTGATTTTGATAATTGACCAGCATCGGCTTGTCATTGGCGATAAGGTTTGCCCCCATACAGGCAAGGAAAATCAGGCTAAACATGATGAGCGAAAAAAATCCCAACCGATTACGGCGAAAGCGGTGAATGCGGGCTTGCCAAACAGGATGTTTAATCAGCATTAGCGACCCTCAAAATCAATACGGGGATCAATGAGATGATAAGTCACATCACTTATCAACTGCAAAATCAGCCCCATCAAGGTAAAAATAAACAACGTGCCAAAAATCACCGGATAATCGCGTTGCCCAATTGCTTCAAACCCCAGTCGTCCCAAACCATCCAAATTAAAAATCACTTCAATCAAAAAATTACCGGTAAAAAATATTCCCACAATCGCCGATGGCAAGCCTGCAATAATAATCATCATCGCATTGCGAAATACATGACCGTATAGCACTTTTTTTTCGCTTAACCCTTTACTGCGAGCCGTCAGCACGTATTGTTTGTTCAATTCTTCCATAAAACTAAACTTGGTCAAATACGCCAGGCCTGCAAACCCGCCAATCGTGCTTGCGGTGATGGGTAATGCTAAATGCCAAAAATAATCTTTGATTTTGCCAAACGTGGACAGCTTATCAAAATTCTCACTCACCAAGCCTTGCAGCGGAAAAATCTGCCAATAACTCCCCCCTGCCAACATCACCAGTAACACCACCGCCAACACAAACACAGGCACAGCATAACTTACCGCAAGCAGCAACGCGGTGGTTTTATCCATCAGTGAATTATGGCGTCTGGCTTTGGCAATCCCAAGCGGTACAGCGATTAAATAAATCAGTAGCGTACTCCAAAGCCCTAGCGAAATCGACACGGGCATTTTATCCAAAATCAGCTGTGACACAGGTTTGCCTTTAAAAAATGAGGTACCAAAATCGCCCTTGGCATAGCTTGTCAACATGAGCCAAAATCGCTCGGGCGCGGATTTATCAAAGCCGTATTGTTTTTTGATAACCTCGACCATGTCTGGCGATAAACCGCGGCTGCCTTGATAAGTGGTCGTCGACAGTTGGGTTTGAGTGGCGCCCTGTTTTTGTTCTGCTTCAATTTGGGATATTTTTTGCTCGACAGGGCCGCCAGGGGCCGATTGGACAATGGCAAAATTGGTGAGCAAAATCAAAAACAAGGTGGGGATGATTAATAACAGCCGTTTAACAATATATTTGCCCATGGTTATCCCTCATTGTTATCTCTCATTATTAGCCCTAATGGTTACCGTTAATTGTTGCCCTTAAAAGTTATTCTTTAGTTGACGTAAAGCTTTAAATATCTCAAACGGGCTGTCGTCTTCAATTCCTGTCTGCGTTTGTACGGTTATTATCATCTCATCACTGGGTGCAATCACTGCACGCATAAACGGATTGATGGCTTTTTCATCGGCTAACGAGGTTGGCAAGGTTGGCGTATTTTGTTGGCGTAACTCACTGTCATGCACTATTGCCTGTGCAATGGCTGGATTATTGGGCTCGATAAACTGGGCAAAATTAAGATTTGATAAGGTATATTCATGAGCAGGATAAAATAGGGTTTCATCGTCATGTAACTGCGCAAAACGGTCAAAGCTTTCAAACAACGTCTCAATCGTGCCTGTGAAAACGCGTCCACAACCTGCGCGAAATAGCGTATCCCCACAAAAAATATGCAGACGGTTATCAAGCGTCACTAAGTACGCTAAGTGATTTTCGGTATGCCCTGCCACCTGCCACACCTGCACAGGACTGCCCCAAGCGGTTAATTCGCGCCCTTCAGCGACGGGGATTAACTGTGTGGCATTGATTAATGGGTGAATATTGGCATGCGCAAAAATCTGTGCGTTTGGAAACGCATTTGCCAATGCTGTTACGCCGCCGATGTGGTCGCTGTGATGATGGGTCACCCATATTTGGGTGATAGTTAGATTTTCACGGTTTACAAACTCTAAAACAGGCTCAGCATCGCCAGCATCAACAATAATCACTTCTTGTGTTTCATCATTGATAATCGCCCAAATATAGTTGTCAGTGAAGGCCGGGATTGGATGGATTTTTAGCATTGTTTTATTCCTTATTATTTTCCTAAATATTGCATGACTTGTGCTTGTTTGTCTTTGTTCGCCCACCAATAATCGATGCCGATGGCATTGCTTGGCAGCGGCCCATGCTCATAAAATTTCCAATACGCCACATTGTCAGTATGCTTGCCATAAGTTGGCACGACATAATAGCCCGCCCGTAGCAGACGGTCTAACACTTTGCTGTATAGCACAATATCGTCACGATTCTTCGACACTATGAGTTTGGCAATCACCGCATCAATGGCTTTGTTTTTGATACCCGCCGAGTTTTGGTTGCCTTTTTCGTCTGCGGCTTGTGAGCCCCACATATAGGTTTGTTCTGCGCCAGGTGACAAACTTTGGGCAAACATATCGATAATCATGTCATAGTCGTATCTGCGAGTGCGCTCTAGGTACTGGGGGACATCGGCTTGGCGAAAGCTGGCATCAAACCCGAGCCGCTGCAGGTTACGTAAAAAAGGCAACACGATGCGCGCATTCTTGTCATCGGCGGATAAAAATTCCAGTTTGGCGGGCTGACCATTGGGCTGATACAGCTTCATATTTTGGTATTTGAAACCCGCTTGTAGCAGCAATTCACGCGCTTTTAATAAATTGTCGCGATTAAATCCATCGCCAGTTGATTTGGGGGCTTGCCAATCGCTTAAAACACCCTGTCTTTGAATGGGCTCAAGGTCAGATAATAGCGGATTGATAACCGCCAGTTCTTGGGGTGTTGGCGTGCCGGTTGCGGCAAGCGCTGACCCATGAAAAAAGCTTTGCAAGCGTTCATATTGGCCATAAAACATGGTTTTATTGAGCCATTCAAAATCATACGCCAGTGTCATCGCTTGGCGCACCCGAATATCTTGAAAAATCGGTCGGCGCAAATTCATCACAATCGCTTGCATCGGTACGGGGTTGTTATTGGCGATTTGCGCTTTGGTGATCATGCCTGCTTTGACGGCAGGAAAGTTATAACCCGTCGACCATGTCCGCGCTTTGTTTTCGGCACGGAAAAAATATTCGCCGGATTTAAAGCCTTCAAATGCCACTTCGGGGTTTTGATAATATACATACTTAATTTGGTCAAAATTATAACGACCGACATTCACCACCACGCCCGCGTCAGGTTTGGCGCCCCAATAATTGGGGTCACGCACATAGGTAATGGCGCGTCCTGCATCGATTGTGCCGACTTTATACGCGCCACTGCCCATCAGTGGCGTCAGCCCGACTTTATCAAAATAGCCATCAATCGATTTTTTTGACCAAATCGGCATTTGCGCGACGGTTAATTTGATTTCTTGGTTGTCTTTGGATTTAAAAATAAATTTGACGGTTTGTCGATCGATCACTTGCGTTTCTTTAACATCCGATAAGTAGCTACGCATACTCATCACGCCTTTTGTCAGCAGTGCATCCATACTGGCTTTGACATCTTGCGCCGTCACAGGCGTGCCATCCCAAAAATAGGCTTTGGGGTTGATGTGATAGATAACCCAGCTTGGGTCATCTGGGTCATAAGTGACTTTATCCGCCAGTAGTGGGTACTGCACAAACGCTTCAGAAAGCGAGCCTGTCATCAAACTTTCAAACAAATAATCGGTGCCGGTCACAGGTGTACCGACATCAATCCATTTATTAATACTGTCAAAGGTGCCGATGGCAGATAGGCTTAACACACCGCCTTTGGGGGCGTTGGGATTGGCATACGGTAAATGTGAGACATGGGCAAATTGTGCGGTGCTGTTGTGAGCGATAGACGTGCCAGTGATGATAGCGGTATTGGCAGCAGAGGCGACCACTAATAAGCCCAGCACCCAGTATTTTTTGCCGACTATTTGGCGAGTGACTGTCCTCATCCAGTGGGCTGGTTTTATCATCCTGTCTTTTTTCACTTGCATCCCCCTGACCCCTTCAACTATTTTTCAAAAACCCTTGGTATTGCTAGCTGTTATCCCTCATATGCCCTACACCCGCTAACTATAAAAAAGACTTAACAAGCATTTTAGCTGTTAAGTCTTAATGTAGCATGATTGTTAAATCTTTTTATACGCTAGTTTGTTCAAACTGCTGCATAAATTTGATTAACTTTTCAACGGTCGCCAAATCAATCGCGTTATAAATACTGGCTCGCATGCCGCCCACTGACCGGTGCCCTTTAAGATTCAAAAATCCTGCTTCATCGGCTTTAGCTAAGAAGGTTTTATCAAGTTGACTATCTGCCAAGGTGAAGGGTACATTCATGATTGAGCGGTTGTCTTTATCGACAGGGTTTTGGTAAAAATCGCTTTGGTCGATAAATTCATACAGCTTTTGCGCTTTTAACAAATTTTGTTGATAGATTGCCTCGACACCCCCTTGCTCAAGCAACCATTCAAACACCAAACCTGCCAAATACCAAGAAAAAGTTGCTGGCGTATTGACCATCGAATCATTGTCGGCTTGGTTTTTATAGTCCAAGATACTTGGGCAAACTAAGTTGGCATGACCGATCAAATCATCACGGACAATCACAAGCGTCAAACCTGCAGGACCGATATTTTTTTGTGCACCTGCATAAATCAGTCCAAATTTTGATACATCTATTGGGCTAGAGAGGATGCAAGATGACATATCCGCCACGATGGGTACATTGACCGCTGGCACATCAAACATCGCCAAGCCATTAATGGTCTCGTTGGGGCAATAATGGAAATAATCGGCGTTGTCATTAAGTTGCCAGCTATCACGTGGAGGGACAGTGGTATAGTTGCTGTCTTTGGCAGAAGCGACGACATTGATTTTGCCTAGCCCTGCTTGCTCATAGCGTTTGGCTTCGCTGATAGCTTTTTTAGACCAAATGCCGGTGTCTAAATAATCGGCTTCCCCTTTAAGTAAATTCAATGGAATGGCTGAAAACTGCAGGCTTGCGCCACCTTGCAAAAATAGCACTTTATAATTGTCAGGAATGTTCATCAGCTTGCGCAAATCCTGCTCGGCTTTTGAGGCAATGCCCACAAATTCACTGCTACGGTGGCTCATCTCCATCACCGACATGCCTGAGCCCTGCCAATTTAACAATTCGGCTTGCGCTTTTTGCAGCACCGCAGTCGGCATAGACGCTGGTCCTGCACAAAAGTTAGCAACACGTTGATCAAAGCTGACACTCATAGCACGTTCCTTTTTATCGTGTGAAATGAAATAAAAAATACTTTACCACAATATGGCTAGTCGATGAATCATAAAGATGAGTCATCAATCGGTGGCTTATTGCGCTCAACTTGATAGCAACTGCCAAAGTTGGCGTTTTAGGCGATAATCATCGAGCATATCTACCAGATAAGGCAGACGCTGTATCGGTTGTTCATCTAGACAGTCAGGCAATGGCGTCAATGCCCCCACCTTGGGATTGCCTTGATTGATACGGTATAAAAATCCTGAAAACCCTGCGACTGCCATCGGGTAGCTCCTCATTAATTGCACCGTGGCTTTGGGTAAATGCTGGCTATCGGTGAGCAAGGGAAAGTTAAAAAAATGCACTGACGCTTTGAACCCACTGATGATTTGTTGCCATAACTGGTGTTGGCGGCTGTCCGTCTGCAAAAAATGACTGTCCACCACCAGTGTCCACTCATCCACCACTATCGCCTGCACATCAAAACTGGCAGTGAGTAATTCGTCACTGAGCTGTTCATTATTGAACAACTCATCACTCTGCCCGTTATTACTATGCCCATCATTATTTGGCGCAGGGTTACTTTTGAAAGGTGAATCATGGGGTAAAGATGAATCATGCAGTAAAGATGAATGATTGGGTAAAGGTACATCATGGGGGTGAAAATCTGCCAGACTCTCTAGGGGTAATTCTACTACGATCCCAACGGCATCATCCGCAATAACAGGATGATTGAAGTCTGGCGTTGTATCAATGGGCGCAAGTTCGCTAGTTAACCCAGTTTGAGCGGGTTGTAACTGCTGTGGCATGGCAGCAAGGGTCTCAACCGCTTGATAGCTAGAAACAACCTCAAAATCTTCTACATTATCAAACGTTTTGACAGGGCAATCTTGGCGCACCCAACGCGTAACACCCATCTGCGCCAGTATTTCGCTTTGCCAGGCATCGTA
>Ga0316228_1001506_pt1 | contig 23684 bp, 14 predicted proteins | sample TBH18021metaG_FD_206005 | JGI IMG/M metagenome (GOLD analysis project Ga0316228, IMG submission 206005) | Freshwater microbial communities from Trout Bog Lake, Wisconsin, USA - TBH18021 | ecosystem: Environmental > Aquatic > Freshwater > Lake > Hypolimnion/Profundal zone | place: USA: Wisconsin... | reverse complement strand
GAGGTAGCCGAAGACCGGCTTGCGCGAGAACGTGGCGATGATGTGCGAGACGATGCCGAAGGCCGGCAGGATCATGATGTACACTTCGGGGTGACCGAAGAACCAGAACAGGTGCTGCCAGAGGATCGGGTCACCGCCGCCGGCCGGGTCGAAGAAGGTCGTGCCGAAGTTGCGGTCGGTGAGCAGCATCGTGATCGCGCCGGCGAGCACTGGGAGCGACAGGAGCAGCAGGAACGCGGTCACCAGCTCGGCCCAGGCGAAGAGCGGCATCTTGTGCAGCGTCATCCCGGGGGCGCGCATGTTGAGGATGGTCGTGATGAAGTTGATGGCGCCCAGGATCGAGCCCGCGCCCGAGAGGTGCAGGGCGAAGATCGCGAAGTCGACGGCGGGGCCGGGATGGCCGGCGGCCGAGAGCGGCGGGTAGACGGTCCAGCCGGTGCCCGCGCCCTGCGCGCCCGGTGCGCCCTCGACGAAGAGGGAGCAGACGAGGCTCAGGAAGCCCGCGAAGGTCAGCCAGAACGAGATGTTGTTCATGCGCGGGAACGCCATGTCGGGCGCGCCGATCATGAGGGGCACGAACCAGTTGCCGAAACCGCCGATGAGGGCCGGCATCACCATGAAGAACACCATGATGAGGCCGTGGCCGGTCACGAACACGTTGTAGGTGGCCGGGTTGGAGAAATACTGGAGCCCGGGCTCCTCCATCTCCATGCGGATGCCGAAGGAGAGGAACGCCCCGACCATGCCCGCGCAGAAGGCGAAGAGCAGGTAGAGCGTGCCGATGTCCTTGTGGTTGGTCGACAGGAACCAGCGGGCGAAGAAGCTCGGCTTATGGTCGTCGTGGGCGTCGTGCGCCCCGTGTGCAGCGGCTGTTGCCATGGATCGAAGAGCCTTGTGCGTTTCTCTCTGATTGTCTCGCGGTGAGCCGAGCCGGGGCCCCGAGGGGCGCCGGCCCGGAAAGGGCGCTCAGCGCGCGTCGGCGAGCCTCGCACCGTCGTCGAGGCGGGCGTACTTGGTCTTCGCCTCGGTGAGCCACTGGGCGTAGGCCTCCTCGCTCACCACCCGCACGGTGATCGGCATGTAGGCGTGGCGCTGGCCGCAGAGTTCGGAGCACTGGCCGTGGTAGGTGCCCTCCTTGTCGGCCTTGAACCAGGCCTGGTTCAGGCGGCCCGTGATCGCGTCGATCTTGAAGCCGAAGGAGGGCAGCGCCCAGGAGTGCAGCACGTCGGTCGAGGTGACCTGGATCTTCACCACCTTGTTCACCGGCACGACCATGTCGTTGTCGGTGGCGAGCAGCTTCGGCTGCTTGTCCTCGTCGAGGTTGGCGTCGAAGGTGAAGCCGCCGCCCTGGTCGGTCTGCGGATACTCGTAGGACCAGTACCAGGCGTGACCGATGACCTTGATCATCACGTCGGCCTTCGGGTCCGAGAGCTGCGTGCGCAGCAGGCGGAACGAGGGGATCGCGACGGCGACCAGGATCAGGACCGGGACGATCGTCCAGGCGATCTCGATGGCGGTGTTGTGGGTGGTCTTCGAGGGCGTCGGGTTGCGCTTCTCGCCGAAGCGGAAGATGCACCAGAGGATCAGGCCCAGAACGAAGAGCGAGATGCCGAGCGAGAGCCAGTGCATCCCGTGCTCGAAGCTGTGAATGTCGCGCGCGTTCTCCGTGACCGCGACCTGACGGTCCATCTGCCACGGCACCGGCTGGCCGACACCCGCAGCGAAGGTCTGGGAGGACGTCACGAGGAGGGCGCCGAGCGCGGCCACCCCCGACAAGAATGGTGTTTTCGTCCGCGCCGTCCGCATGTGGCTCCCTTAGCTCCCCTCGGAGACTCTTCTTCTTGGCCGCGCGAGACCCTATCTCCGGCTAGCGCGCAACCGACTTCGCGGCCCCGACGGCCGTGAGGCCGGGGTTTCCGATCGCGGTGTCAGATCACATGGGCGTGCAAGGCGCAACCGTACAAGCGTCGCATCGCGCGCTTTCCCGCACCCTGCGCGTCGCAAATCCGCGCCCGCCACCCTCGCTCGCCGGGCGGGTTGGTGTAGGAGGGGCCCCGATGGCCGTCGAGGCCGCGAGAAGCTGCAGGTTGCCGATGTCTGGGCACGATGTCGCGGGGAACGGAGCGGGCCTGCCGGAGCCGGCCGTGCGGGTGCCGACGCGGGTCGTCGCCTACCGGGAGGCCGAGCCGCGGGCGGACAGCCGGGCCCTCGCCGTCGAGACGCCGGTCAACCTCGTCTACGGCAGCGTGCCCTACGCGGTGATGATGACGACGCCGGCCGACCTCGAGGATTTCGCCTACGGGTTCAGCCTGACCGAGGGGATCGTCGAGTCCGCCGACGAGATCCGGGGCGTGGCGCTCGAGAGCGGGCGGGAGGGCGAGCAGGGGGGCGTGCGCCTCCTCGTGGACCTCGCGCCGGGGCGGCTGCGCGAGCATCTCGCCCGCAGGCGCGCGCTCAGCGGGCGCACCGGCTGCGGCGTCTGCGGGGTCGAGGACCTCGCCTCGCTGCCGGTCGCGGACATGCGGGCGGCGCCCGCCATCCGCGTCACCGTCGCGGCGATCGAGCGGGCGCTCTCGGCGCTCTCCGAGGCGCAGGTCCTGAACCACGAGACCCGCGCGGTGCACGCCGCCGCCTGGGCGGATCTCGACGGCGCGCTCGTCGCGGTGCGCGAGGATGTCGGCCGCCACAACGCGCTGGACAAGCTGATCGGCGCGCTGATGCGCTCCGGCCGCGACCCGGCGACGGGCTTCGCGGTGATCACCAGCCGCTGCTCGTTCGAGATGGTGGAGAAGGCCGCGCGCCTCGGCGCCGCCGTGATCGTGGCGATCTCGGCCCCGACCTCCCTGGCGCTCGCGCGCGCCCGCGGTCACGACATGACGCTCTGCGCGATCGCGCGCTCGGACACGCTGACGGTGTTCTGCGGCGGCGAGCGGCTGGTGATGCCGGGCTGATACCGTTTCCGGTCGATGGGTGCGGCCGTGTGGGATGAACCGCGCCGCGCCCCCTCTCCCATAGGGAGAGGGTTGGGGTGAGGGGTATGGCCTTTCAGAGCTGAGCACGCCATCGACACGCGTTCAGATCGAGCCCTGTTCGGACGCCTCATACCCCTCACCCTGTCCCTCTCCCTATGGGAGAGGGGACCCGCGCTCCGCCCTGAAACGTTGCGTCGAACCGAACGCTTCAACCGGAAACGGTGTGAGGCCCTGCCTCAGTTCGCCGTCGCGCCATCCTTCTCGGTCGTGCCCGGCACGATCGTGGCGCCGCCGATCACCCGCACGGTGCGCTTGCCCTCCGGCGGATCCTTCCAGCCCGCATCCGCGGACTTCTCGGCCGGCTTGTCGGCGGGCTTCGCGTCCGCCGCCTTGGGCGTCTGCGCGGCGGGCATGGACGGGCCCCTCGGCGCATCGGCCTTCGGATCGACCTTGGCCGACTCGGTCGCGGGGGCCTCCGGCTTGGATGCCGCGGGCGCGGCCGGCCGCGGCGCCTCGGGCGTCAGGCGGGCGGCGGGCTTCTCGGGCGGCTTGACGTCGGAGAGGCGGGGGCTCGCAGCCTTCTCACCGGGCACGGCGGTGCGGGCGGTCCGGCGCGGCGTGGCCTGACGGGTGGCCGTGTCCGGGTTCAGGCCGAGCGGGTTGCCGCCCGGATCGGCCACGGAGGCCTCGCGGGTCGCCTCGCGGCGCGCGGGCTCGTGGGCGCGCGGTGTGACGGGCGGTAGCGGGCGCGCCGGATAGGCGCCGCGCTCCTCCGGCATCGGGATGCGGCCGGGCGGCACCAGACCCTCGGCCTCCTGCGCCCGCGACGGCCTGCGGGCGGGGCCGTAATCCTCCTCGGTCCAGCCGTAGCCCGGCACAGGACGCCCGAGCGCGACCGGCGCGTCGAGGCGCTGGCGCCCGACGATCGCGCCGCTGTCCGGCGCGACGACGAGGCGGACCCGGTCGCCGCGCGGGTCGAAGGCCTCCACGACGTAGGCGCGACCGTCGAAGCGCGGGCGGCCGATGCCGGTGAAGCCGCGGTCGCTCAGGCGCCAGGCGACCGCGCGCGGGGGCAGGATCTCGTCCTCGAAGACGTACTGGGCCTGGGCCGAGAGAGCCGATCCGGCCAGCAGGGCGCACGCGGCCGCGGCCGCGCGCAGGCCTGCTCCGAGCCGGCGACGGGTGGAACGACGGCCTGTACCGCTTCGCGGACTCGTCTGCATGCGCGTCTCGATCTGTCTCACGCTCTGCCGGGCCGGCGGGTCGCTTCGACCGGCACGGCCCCGGACCGTTGGATCGGGTCCGGGGCCCGTACGCGCAGGGTCGTTGCCCCGCATGCCGCTTGTGCTCGGCAAGGTTTCGTTAACCAGCAGATTCGGGCGAGAATGCGGGGCGCGCGATCCGGCCACGCGCCAGCCTCTGCCGGGCCGCTGCGATCCGGCGCGCAGTTGGGCAGGCCCGCGCCTGCGGCAAGGGGGCGTGCGTGACAAAGCGCACCCCTCTTGCTGGAACGATTGGAATCTGTCAGTTTGCGGTTTTAGGACAGTACGGCTGTCCCATTTGTCGGCGGGCGCCCCCCGGGTGCCCATGTCCTGGGCAGAGGTGTCGGTCACGTGCGCGTCGCGACGTCGAAACACATCCGCAAGCCGATCGCCGCTCCGGCGATTCGGGCCCACGCCGGCTGAAGACGGGCTGGTGGCGAGCCCGCGGGTCGGCGGGCGCTTCCCCAGGGAAGAACCGGTCTAACCCGACGAGACGAATTGACAGGCCCGGCATCGATTGATGTTCGGGCATGAAACATGCTGGCCTCCGGGCGGATCGCCTGGACAGTCGGATCGAACGGGATGGAAGATCAGGGCATGGCAGCTTTCGGCGAGACGAACACGGCTCCGGCGCCGCGCGGCGGTCCGGCTCCGCTCATCGTGCGCGATCCGGCCCTGCCGAAAGCCCAGGGCGCCTACGACCCCGCGCACGAGCGCGACGCCTGCGGTGTCGGCTTCGTCGCCGACATGCGGGACCGCCGCACGCATTCCATCGTCGAGCAGGGTCTTAACATCCTGGAAAACCTCGACCACCGCGGGGCGGTCGGCGCCGACCCGAAGATGGGCGACGGCTGCGGCATCCTCACCCAGATCCCGCACGCCTTCTTCGCGGAGGAGTGCTCGCGCCTCGGCTTCGAGCTGCCCCCAGCCGGGCAGTACGCCGTCGGCCAGCTCTTCCTACCGAAGGAGGAAGAGGCCCGCCGCATCGTCGAGGAGCTGGTCACGCAGGCGCTCGCCGACGAGGGCCTGCCGCTGCTCGGCTGGCGCGACGTGCCTGTCGATCCGTCCGATCTCGGCAAGGCCGTGCTGGAGACCGAGCCGGCGCACCGGCAGGTTTTCATCGGCCGCCCGGCGACGGTCGCCGACGAGGATGCCTTCGAGCGCCGCGTCTACGTTGCCCGCAAGGTGATCTCGAACAAGGTCTATAAGGCCGGCGACCCGCGCCTGATGGCGTTCTATCCCGTCTCGGTGTCGAGCCGCACCATCGTCTACAAGGGCATGGTGCTGGTGACGCAGCTCGGCGGCTACTTCCTCGACCTGAAGGACGAGCGCTACGTCTCGGCGCTGGCCCTAGTGCACCAGCGCTTCGCCACCAACACCTTCCCGACCTGGCGCCTGTCGCACCCCTACCGGATGGTCGCGCATAACGGCGAGATCAACACGCTGCGCGGCAACGTGAACTGGATGGCGGCGCGCCAGGCCAGCGTCGATTCGGAGCTGTTCGGCAACGACATCTCGAAGCTCTGGCCGATCTCCTACGAGGGCCAATCCGACACCGCCTGCTTCGACAACGCGCTCGAGTTCCTGGTGCAGGGCGGCTACCCGCTCGCCCACGCCATGATGATGCTGATCCCGGAGGCCTGGGCCGGCAACCCGCTGATGAGCGAGGAGCGGCGTGCCTTCTACGAGTACCACGCCGCCCTGATGGAGCCGTGGGACGGGCCGGCCGCCGTCTGCTTCACGGACGGCCGCCAGATCGGCGCGACGCTCGACCGCAACGGCCTGCGCCCTGCCCGCTACATCGTCACGGATGACGGGCTGGTGGTGCTCGCCTCCGAGATGGGCACTCTGCCGATCCCGGACGAGAAGATCGTCGAGTCCTGGCGCCTGCAGCCGGGCCGGATGCTGCTGATCGACCTCCAGAAGGGGCGCATCGTCTCGGACGAGGAGATCAAGGGCGAACTCGCCGCAGCCCACCCCTACGGTGACTGGGTGAAGAACACCCAGATCGTGCTGGAGGAGTTGCGCCCGGTGCAGCCCCGCGAGTCGCGCTCGGACGTCAGCCTGCTCGATCGCCAGCAGGCCTTCGGCTACACCCAGGAGGACCTGAAGCTCCTGATGCAGCCCATGGCCGTGACCGGCCAGGAGGCGGTGGGCTCTATGGGCTCGGACACGCCGCTGCCCGCCCTCTCCGACAAGCCGAAGCCGCTCTACAGCTACTTCAAGCAAAATTTCGCACAGGTCACCAACCCGCCGATCGACCCGATCCGCGAGGAGGCCGTGATGAGCCTCGTCTCGTTCATCGGCCCGCGCCCGAACATCCTCGACATGGAGGGGGCTTCGCGCCGCAAGCGGCTGGAGGTCCGTCAGCCGATCCTGACGAACGGCGACCTCGAGAAGATCCGCTCGATCTCGCATTTCGAGGACCGCTTCGACACCAAGACCCTCGACATCACCTACCCGGCCGAGACGGGTGCGGCGGCGATGGAGGGCGCGCTCGACCGGCTCTGCGACCGGGCCGAGGTCGCGGTGCGCGGCGGCTACAACATCATCATCCTGTCGGACCGCGCGGTCGGGCCGGACCGGATCCCGATCCCGGCGCTGCTGGCGACCGCGGCCGTGCACAACTATCTGATCCGCAAGGGGCTTCGCACCTCCGTCGGCCTCGTGGTCGAGTCGGGCGAGCCGCGCGAGGTGCACCACTTCGCGTGTCTGGCCGGCTACGGCGCCGAGGCGATCAACCCCTACCTCGCCTTCGAGACGCTGCTGGCGATGAAGGACGAGTACCCGCCGGACCTCGTCGATGACGAGATCATCTACCGCTACATCAAGTCGATCGATAAGGGCCTGCTGAAGGTGATGTCCAAGATGGGCATCTCCACCTATCAGTCCTATTGCGGTGCGCAGATCTTCGACGCGATCGGCCTGAACTCGTCCTTCGTCGAGAAGGACTTCTTCGGCACCGCGACGATGATCGAGGGCGTCGGCATGGCCGAGGTCGCCGAGGAGACCGCGCGCCGCCACCGCGACGCCTTCGGCGACGCGCCGATCTACCGGCACGCTCTCGATGTCGGCGGCGAGTACGCCTACCGCCTGCGCGGCGAGACCCATACCTGGACGCCCGACACCGTCGCGACGCTTCAGCACGCGGTGCGCCTCGGCCTGCCCGAGCGCTACCGCGAATTCGCCCGCCTCGTGAACGAGGAGGAGAGCCACCTCAAGACGCTCCGCGGCCTGTTCAAGATCAAGTCGGCGGCCGAGCTCGGCCGCGATCCGGTCTCGATCGACGCGGTGGAGCCCGCGGCCGAGATCGTCAAGCGCTTCGCCACGGGCGCGATGTCCTACGGCTCGATCTCGAAGGAGGCGCACGAGACGCTCGCCATCGCGCTGAACTCCTTCGGCGGCCGTTCGAACTCGGGCGAGGGCGGCGAGGAGGTCGAGCGCTTCAAGCCCCTGCCGGACGGGCGCTCGCGCCGCTCGGCGATCAAGCAGGTGGCCTCGGGCCGCTTCGGCGTCACGACCGAGTACCTCGTCAACGCCGACATGATGCAGATCAAGGTCGCGCAGGGCGCCAAGCCCGGTGAGGGCGGCCAGCTGCCTGGCCACAAGGTCGACGCCAAGATCGCCAAGGTCCGCTACGCCACCCCGGGCGTCGGCCTGATCTCGCCGCCGCCCCACCACGACATCTACTCGATCGAAGATCTGGCCCAGCTGATCTTCGACCTGAAGAACGTGAACCCGGCGGCTGACGTGTCCGTGAAGCTCGTCTCCGAGGTCGGCGTCGGCACGGTCGCGGCGGGCGTCGCCAAGGCGCGCGCCGATCACATCACGATCTCCGGCTTCGACGGCGGCACGGGCGCGGCCCCGCTCACCTCGATCAAGCACGCGGGCGGCCCCTGGGAGACGGGTCTGGCCGAGACGCAGCAGACGCTGGTGCTCAACCACCTGCGCGGCCGCGTCGCGCTGCAGGCCGACGGCGGCATCCGCACCGGCCGGGACGTGCTGATCGCGGCGCTCCTCGGCGCCGACCAGTACGGCTTCTCGACCGCGCCGCTGATCGCGGCGGGCTGCATCATGATGCGCAAGTGCCACCTCAACACCTGTCCGGTCGGTGTCGCCACCCAGGATCCGGTGCTGCGCAAGCGCTTCAAGGGCACGCCCGAGCACGTGGTGAACTACTTCTTCTACGTGGCGGAGGAGCTGCGCGAGCTGCTCGCCGCCATGGGCTTCACGAAGCTCGAGGACGTGGTCGGCCGCTCGGACTTCCTCGACAAGCGGGAGGCCATCGCCCACTGGAAGGCGCGCGGCCTCGACTTCTCGAAGCTGTTCCACCGGCCCGATGTCGGCCCCGAGGTGGCGATCCGCCATGTCGAGACCCAGCACCACCCGATCGACACCGTGCTCGACCGGCGCCTGCTGGCGAAGGCGCAAGGCGCGATCGAGACCGGCACGCCGGTGGTGATCGAGGAGGTGATCAAGAACTCGGACCGGGCCGCGGGCGCGATGCTCTCCGGCGCGGTGGCGAAGGCGCACGGCCACGAGGGGCTACCGGACGACACCATCGTGGTGAAGCTCCGCGGCACCTCGGGCCAGAGCTTCGGCGCCTGGGTCGCGGCCGGCGTCACCATCGAGCTCACCGGCCACGGCAACGACTACATCGGCAAGGGGCTTTCGGGCGGCAAGCTGATCATCCGCCCGAGCGAGGCGCTGAAGTCGGCGGAAGGCCGCACCATCATGGCCGGCAACACGGTCCTGTACGGGGCGATCGCGGGCGAGTGCTACATCCGCGGCTCCGCGGGCGAGCGCTTCGCCGTGCGCAACTCCGGTGCCATCGCGGTGGTCGAGGGCATGGGCGACCACGGCTGCGAGTACATGACCGGCGGCGTCGTGGTGTCGATCGGCGAGACGGGCCGCAACTTCGCTGCCGGCATGTCGGGCGGCCTCGCCTACGTGCTGGACGAGGACGGCTCGTTCTCGAAGCGCTGCAACCTCTCGATGGTCGATCTGGAGCCCGTGGAGGAGGAGGACGACCTGATGCGCCGCTTCCACCAGGACGGCGACCTGGAGACCAAGGGGCGCGTCGATATCCTGGCCGACATGTCGGGCCACGACGAGGAGCGACTGAGCCAGCTACTCACCAACCATCTCAAGTACACGGGCAGCCCCCGGGCCAAGGCGATCCTCGACGACTGGGCGAACTACCGCACCAAGTTCGTGAAGGTGATGCCGGTGGAGTACCGCCGGGCGCTGCGCGAGATGGAGATGGCCCGGATGCCGGTGGCGGCCGAGTAGACATCGCCGGACGACCGGGCAGTTCGCCGCCCGGTCACGCGCTCAGGATATTGGACGATGCGGGCGGCGCAGTCGGGAGACGCGCGAGCCCAGGGGCTGACCGATGGGCAAGATCACGGGTTTCCTCGAATTCGACCGGCAGGAGCAGAAGTACCAGCTCGCCGCCGACCGGATCCGGCACTTCCGCGAGTTCACGCTGCCGCTCGACGAGCATGACCTCACCAAGCAGGCGGCCCGCTGCATGGATTGCGGCATCCCGTTCTGCCACGGGCCGACCGGCTGCCCGGTGCACAACCAGATCCCGGATTGGAACGACCTCGTCTTCCAGTCGGACTGGGAGGAGGCCGCGCGCAACCTGCACTCCACCAACAACTTTCCCGAGTTCACCGGCCGCGTCTGCCCCGCCCCCTGCGAGGAGGCCTGCACGCTGAACCTCGAGAACCAGCCGGTCGCCATCAAGACGATCGAGCAGGCCATCGCCGACCGGGCCTGGAACATGGGCTGGGTGAAGCCGGAGCCGGCCGAGACCCGCACGGGCAAGCGCGTGGCGATCGTCGGCTCGGGCCCGGCCGGCATGGCCGCCGCCCAGCAGCTCGCCCGCGTCGGGCACGACGTGCACGTCTTCGAGCGGGAGCCGAAGGCCGGCGGCCTGCTTCGCTACGGCATCCCGGACTTCAAGATGGAGAAGCGCCACATCGACCGGCGCGTGAAGCAGATGGAGGCCGAGGGCGTCGTCTTCCACTACAACCAGAACATCGGCGTGACGAAGTCCGTCGAGGAGCTGAAGGCCGAGTTCGACGCCGTGATGTTCTGCGGCGGCGCCGAGGACCCGCGCAACCCGCAATTGCCGAACCAGGACCTGGAGGGCGTGCACTACGCGATGCCCTACCTCGTCCAGTCGAACCGGCGCGTGGCCGCCGAGCCGATGCCGGGCAACGGCGAGCCGCCGATCGTCGCGGCTGGCAAGAACGTCGTCGTCATCGGCGGCGGCGACACGGCCTCCGACTGCGTCGGCACCGCCTTCCGCCAGGGCGCGCTCTCGGTTACGCAGCTCGACATCCGCCCCCGCCCGCCGGAGCGCGAGGACAAGCTCTCGGTGTGGCCCTACTGGCCGACCAAGATGCGGACTTCGTCGAGCCAGGCCGAAGGTGCCGAGCGCGAGTTCCAGGCCGCCACTTTGCGGCTGGAGGCCAACAAGAAGGGCCGCGTCACCGGCGTGGTCTGCGCGCGCGTGGATGAGAAGCGCCAGCCGATCCCCGGCACCGAGTTCGTGCTGCCGGCCGACCTCGTCTTCATGGCGATCGGCTTCGCGGGCTCGGTCCAGAAGGGGCTGCTGGAGCAGTCCGGCGTCGCGATGACGAAGCGCGGCAACATCGAGGCGAACGACGAGGATTACCGCACCTCCGACCCGAAGGTCTGGGCGGCGGGCGACATGCGCCGCGGCCAGTCCCTGATCGTCTGGGCGATCCGCGAGGGCCGCCAGGCGGCCCGCGCCATCGACGAGCACCTGATGGGCGCGACGATCCTGCCGCGGTAAGGTCCGGGGATCCCAAAGGGCCCGAGGCCCTTTCGGCGCCTAGAGGCGCTGCAGGCGGGGTCCCGGGGCGCGCAGCCCCGGGATTGAAAGCTCCGCCCCCGCTCTGCCGGGGCGGAGCTTTCAAAAGCAGGGTTTCACCCCGCACCCACGAAAGGCCTCAGGCCTTTCGAAACCGGGACCTATCCCGGCGGCCAGCGGAAGTCGTCGGCGCGGCCGGGCTGCGGCATGGGGGCGGTGCCGCGCTGCAGGGCGCGGTCAACGTTGCCGGAGGGGTCGCCGTCCTGCGGGCGCCCGCTGATCAGCGCGCCGCCGGGCGAAATCTCGGCGCGGCCGAGCGGCACCACCGGCCCTGCGGCGGCCTTCACCGGCAGGGCCGGGATTCCGGGCGGCTCGGGCAGGCTCGGCAGCATCGCGGTGATCTGGCGGTCGATCGCCGCCACGTCGTCGAGCTTGGCCGGTGCCCCGTCGAGGGCGGGGCCCGGCGTGGCCGAGACCGCGGCGGGCGCCTCCGGCGTCGGCGCGGCGTTCCCCATCAGGCGCTTCAGTTCCACGTCAACGAAGTGGGCGAGCTTGCGCGCGCCCGCATGGGTGAAGTGCACGCCGTCCGAGGTGCGCAGCTTCGCCGTCTGGCCTTCGAGATCGGGACCCGACGCGGTGTAGCGGTTGCGGTCGTCCACGAAGCCCGGCCAGACATCGACCCAGATGCCGCCCTCGCGCTGGACCACCTCGCGGACGATGTCGTTGATCGCCGCGAGGTCCCGGGTGAGGCTCTCGCTGCGCATCGGCGGTGCGCTTACCCAGATCAGCGGCAGCTTGCGGCCGCGGAACACGTTCACCAGCGCGGCGGCGCGGGCGCGGTAGATCTCGCGCCAGCGCTCGCTCAGCGGCTCGACGCTTTCCTCGCCCTCACGGATCGCCTGCCGGTCGTTGGCACCCAGCATCACCACCGCGTAGGCGACCTTCGGACTGGCCTTCAGGTAATCCTCCGCCGCCTTCGGCCAATCGACGACATCGCGGCGCACGAGGCCGCTGTCACCCTTGGCGCGGTCGATCACGGCGACGTCGGCGTTGTCCTCGAACACGTCGTCGAGGCCGCGGCTGAGATGGTCCGCGAGCGAGTCGCCGAACACCGCGATCTGGATGTTCGGTTCCGTCTTGGCGACCGCGGGCTTCGGCGGCGCGGCGGGGGCCGACCGCGTCTGGCGCTTCACGGCGGGCCGGCTCCCCTCGGAGGAGCGCGTCGTCTCTGCCGGGCGCGGACGCGGGCGCCGATAGGCCGGCTCGGCGGCGGGGGGCTGCGCCTGCGGCTGCGGGCGGTCCTCCCAGGGCCAGTAGAACTGACGCGGCGCCTCCTGGGGCGGCGCGTAGCGGCGCGGCGGCGGCCGATAGGCGTCGTCGCGGGCGTAATAGGAGTCGCGGGGCCGGCGTCGGGGCGCGTCGTAGCTGTCACCCCACTGCGCATGCACCGGCGTCCCACCGAGCGGGAGGCTCCCGCCCGCCAGGATCGTGGCCAGGAGCAGGGCCGACAGGGGCCGGCCGTTCCGGCGAGGCCTGCTACGCGTCATCGACCCTCCTTCACCCGCCGTGAGCCGACCTCGGGCCGGAGCATAGCCGAGGTGCAGGACCGCGTCTCGGCCCCGGCCGTCACCCGGGGCGATCGCCGCCGACGACCCCACGCCCCCACCGAAATCCGGGCGCGCCGCAGGCGGGCCCGGGATCCGTGCACACCGCAGCGGCAGGACGGAGCAGGACGGTGTCCATGGAGCCCGGGTTCCGCCGACGCGGCCACGGAATGCCGGCGGAAGAGAACCGAAGCGTCGATACCCAAGAACGACCTGCGCATGCCCCTGCCGGCGCCGTCCCGGAAGCCCTCACATGTTCGGGTAGTTCGGCCCGCCCGGTCCTTCCGGCGTGACCCAGTTGATGTTCTGGTTCGGGTCCTTGATATCGCAGGTCTTGCAGTGGACGCAGTTCTGCGCGTTGATCTGGTATCGCACGCCGCCCTGGGCCGCCGCGTCCTCCACCCACTCGTAGACGCCCGCCGGGCAATAGCGCGCGCTCGGCCCCCCGAAGACGTCGTGCTCGGACGACTTCTGCAGGCCGGGATCCTTGACCTGCAGATGGGGCGGCTGGTCCTCCTCATGGTTCGTGTTCGAGAGGTAGACCGAGGAGAGCCGGTCGAAGGTGAGTTTGCCGTCGGGCTTCGGGTAGACGATCGGCGTCACCTCCGAGAGCGGCTTCAGGCAGGCGTGATCCGGCTTGCCGTGGGAGAGCGTGCCGAAGGGCGAGGCGTCGAGGATGGTGTTCGACCACATGTCGAGCCCGCCGAGGCCGACGCCGACCAGCGTGCCGTACTTGGACCAGAGCGGCTTGACGTTGCGCACGCGCTTCAGGTCCAGCCCGATCGGGCTGTCGCGCCAGCCGCGATCGTAGGCGGCGAGCTCGTCGCCCTGGCGTCCGGCCTTGAGCGCCTCGCCGATCGCGTCCGCGGCCTGGATGCCAGAGAGCACCGCGTTGTGCGAGCCCTTGATGCGCGGCACGTTCACGAAACCGGCCGAGTCCCCGACGAGGCAACCGCCCGGGAAGACGAGCTTCGGCACCGACTGCCAGCCGCCCTCCATGATGGCGCGCGCGCCGTAGCCGATGCGCTTGGCGCCCTCGAAGGTCTCGGCGATCATCGGATGGGTCTTGAAGCGCTGGAACTCCTCGAACGGCGACAGGGTCGGGTTCTCGTAGTTCAGGTGCGTGACGAAGCCGACCGAGAGGAGATGGTCGTCGAAATGGTAGAGCCAGGAGCCGCCGCCGGCCTTGTTGGGCAGGGGCCAGCCCATCGTGTGCTGGACGAGGCCGGGCTCGAACTTGCCCGGCGCCAGCTGCCACAACTCCTTCACGCCGAGCCCGTACTTCTGGTGGTCGCGGCCGGCGTTGAGCTTGAAGCGGTCGATCAGGGTCTTTGTGAGCGAGCCGCGGGCGCCCTCGCCGAAGATCGTGTACTTGCCGCGAAGCTCCATGCCGCGGGTGTAGTCGTCGCGCGGATCGCCCGAGCGGCCGATGCCGAGATCGCCCGTGGCGACGCCGATGACCGCGCCGCGCTCGTCGTAGAGCACCTCGGCGGCCGGGAAGCCCGGATAGATCTCGACGCCGAGCGCCTCGGCCCTGGCGCCCAGATACTTCGTCACGTTCGAGAGCGAGCCGACGAAGTTGCCGTGGTTCGACATCAGCTTGGGGAAGAACACGTTCGGCAGGGTGACGCCGCTGTTCTTGGTCAGGAACATGAACTCGTCGCGCTCGACGGCGGTCTTGAGCGGACGCTCGGGGTCGTCGCGCCAGTCCGGCACCAGGAGATCGAGGCCGGACGGGTCGATCACCGCGCCCGAGAGGATGTGGGCGCCGACCTCGGAGCCCTTCTCCACCACGACGACGCTGATCTCCTCGCCGGATTCGGCGGCGCGCTGCTTCAGGCGGATCGCCGCGGCGAGACCCGCCGGCCCCGCGCCGACGATCACCACGTCGAAATCCATGCCCTCGCGTTCGGGTAGCGCCATCGTCCGTGTCTCCTGCCTCTCCGTCGGCCTTCGGCCTTATCGTTCGTGCGCGATGGTCTCGGCCCGGTCGCGCTCGCTCTCAACCCGTTCTAAGGTAGGATGGCAAGCCGCGCCTGGCAGGTGAGGCGTGCCATCCTGCCGCCTCCTGTCACCCCGGCACCCGCGTTGTCCACAGGCTCATGACACCCCACATCGGCCTCATGACGTCCCCCGCCGACGCGCAGCACGACCTGATCGCCTATCTGGACTTCCACGCGGAGTCCGGCGTCGACGCGGCCCTGGACGAGCGCCCGCACGATCGCTTCGGCGAGGCCGACGCGCCGGCGCCGCGCCGCGCCGCGCCTCAGGCCGCGCTCCAGCCGGCGCGCCCGCCCCTGCCGCCACGGGGCGAGGCACCGCCGCCGGCCCGGCCGTCGCCGCAGCGCACCTTCGGCCAGTCGGCCTCCGCCAAGCCCGACGAGGCCGCGAGCGACGCCCGCGCCCGGGCGCGGGCGGCCGGAACGCTCGCGGAGCTGGAGGCCATCCTGCGTGACTTCGACGCCTGCCCACTGCGCTTCACGGCCAAGAACCTCGTCTTCGCCGATGGCAACCCGGCGGCCCGGGTGATGTTCGTAGGCGAGGCGCCGGGCGCCGACGAGGACCGGGTCGGCAAGCCGTTCATGGGCCGTTCCGGCCAGCTTCTCGACCGGATGATGAAGGCGATCGGCCTCGACCGCACGGAGGCCTACGTCGCCAACATCGTGCCCTGGCGGCCGCCCGGCAACCGCAATCCGACCCCGCAGGAGGTCTCGGTCTGCAAACCCTTCATCGAGCGGCAGATCGAGCTGGTCGATCCCGACCTCGTCGTGTGCCTCGGCAGCCCCTCGACGCAGACGCTGACCGGCACGAAGGACGGCATCCTGAAGGCGCGCGGGCGCTTCTTCCCCTACCGGCTGCCGAACCGCGAGGTGCGGGCGCTCGCGACCCTGCATCCGGCCTACCTGCTGCGCCAGCCCGTGCAGAAGCGGCTGGCCTGGCGGGACTTCCGGCTCGTGCGCGCCGCGCTCGACGGAAAGGCTTGACCGTACGGGGGAACCGGGGCTTTTGCCGGGCCATTACTAACGGTCGCCGGTCCTCCGGCGGTGCGGCAGGTAGCCGCCGGGAGACCGGCGGCGTGGCAGGTGACCGCCGGTACGGCGGCGTGGCAAGGGCGGCGGGCTCATGCGCTGGGACGATTTCCGGAGTTCCGACAACGTCGAGGATCGCCGCGGCGAGGGCGGCGGCGGCATGGGCTTTCCCGGCGGCGGGGCGGGCGGCCTCGGCATCGGCACCATCGTCGTGCTGCTGATCATCGGCTGGGTCACCGGCATCAACCCGGCGATCCTGATCGGCGGTGCCGAGCAGATGACCCGGGGCGGCGGCCAGAGCCGCGAGGAGCGCGTCGATCCGCAGACGCAGCAGCGCCGCAATCAGAAGCCGACCGACGATGCCGGTCGCTTCGCCTCGAAGATCCTGGGCAACACCGAGGACGTCTGGAACCAGATCCTGCCCAACCAGACCGGCAAGCAGTACACGCCCACCACGATGGTGCTCTATACCGGGGGCACGCGCAGCGGCTGCGGCTCGGCGCAGGCCGCGATGGGCCCGTTCTACTGCCCGCTCGACAAGAAGGTCTATCTCGACACCTCCTTCTTCAAGGAGATGGCCACCAAGTTCGGCGTGAAGGGCGATTTCGCCTACGCCTACGTGATCGCCCACGAGGTGGGTCACCACGTGCAGGACGTGCTCGGCATCCTGCCGAAGGTCCAGGCGCGCCAGCAGCAGGCGTCGAGCAAGCGCGAGGCGAACGCGCTCTCGGTGCGCGTCGAGCTGATGGCCGACTGCCTCGCGGGCGTCTGGGCCAAGAACTCGAACGACAAGTGGAACGCCCTGGAGCCCGGCGACATCGACGAGGCGCTCCAGGCGGCGAGCGCCATCGGCGACGACAAGCTGCAGGAGGCCTCCCAGGGCTACGCCGTGCCGGACTCCTTCACGCACGGCTCCTCGGAGCAGCGCAAGCGCTGGTTCATGGCCGGCTACAAGAGCGGCCAGACCCGCTCCTGCGACACCTTCCGCACGGCCAACAATTGACGCCGACGCCCGCGCGCCACGCACGTTGAGAATCGCGATGAAGATCACACCCGTCACGGACAAGCTCTCGGTCGCCGATCAGCCGAGCGAGGCGGAGATCGCCGCGCTGGCCGGGCGCGGCGTGCGCCTCGTGATCAACAACCGGCCGGACGGCGAGGAGGCGGCTCAGCCCGGCTCCGCGGCGGAGCGTCGGGCGGCCGAGGGTGCCGGGATGGCCTATCTCGACCTGCCGGTGACGGGCCCGACCATCACCCGCGAGGCTGCCCTGCGCTTCCACGAGGCGGTCGAGGCGTCGCCCGGCCCCGTTCTCGCCCATTGCCGCGGCGGCACGCGCTCCCTCACCCTCTGGGTGATCGGCGAGGTCCTGGCGGGGCGGATGCGGCGCGGGGACGTGCGCGCCTTCGGGACGGAGCGGGGGTTCGACCTGTCAGGCGTGGTGGCCTGGCTCGACGCGAACGCCTGATACGGTCTCCGGTTGATCGGTTCGGCCGGCCGCGGTGAGCCGCACCGCGCCCCCTCTCCCATAGGGAGAGGGTTGGGGGGAGGGGTATGACCTCACAGGACTGAGCACGCGGTCGACGCGCGTTCAGGTCCAGCCCTCATCTGGCACGTCATACCCCTCACCCGGCTTTCTGCGAAAGCGGACCTCTCCCTATGGGATGGGGACCCGGGCTTCGTCCTGAGACGATGCCTCAAACCGAACTCTTCGACCGGGAACGGTATCAGCCCCCATCTCCCTCCACCGCCAGGATCCGCGCCTGCGCCTCCAGCGCGTCGAACAGCCGTCCGGCCTCCGCTCCGTCGAGCCTGTGGAAGCCGAGGGAGCGGGTGAGCATCAGTCCGAGGATCGAGAAGATCAGCGCCTCGCCCGCGCCGGGCCGGCAGCCGAGTGCGGCCATCTGCTCCAAGAGATCGGCCAGGAAGGCGCGGAAGCCCGCCACCGCCGCGGGGTTCTCCGCGGACGCGACCAGAAGCGCGTCGGGAAAGCCGCACTCCTCGGCATAGACCTGCCGCGCGTGTGCGACCGCCGCCAGCGGCAGCGCCGCCGGCCCGGGTGGCTGCTCGGCCAGCAGCGCGGTGATGCCGTCGCGGATCAGCCCGACGCGCCGCGCGGCCAGCGCCGCGATCAGCGCGTCCTTCGAGGCGTAGTGATGCAGCACCCCGCCCTTGCTCAGGCACGCCTCCGCGGCGACGGCATCGATCGTCAGCGTCCGCGCGTCGGAGCGGCGCAGCAAGGCCTCGGCCGCGTCGAGGATGATCTGCGCGCGATCCGCGCGCCGGACGTGCGCCATCGTACCCTGTCCGTTAAGAAACCGTCTGGACGGTCGGTAGAATAGTGGATATGTCGGCGCCGCGATAGACCGCAGCCACGTTGCGAGGTTCAGGCAGCCGTGTCCGGATCGTACCCGAAGTCCTGCGCCTTGCTGGGCCTCCTGGCGCTCGCCGGCGGCGCGCCCGCCGCCGCCTCCGAAGCTGTGCCGCTCCTCGCACAGACGCTCGTGCGCACGCAGGTCGCCGCCGAGACGTCGGTCGCCTCCGAGGCGGTCTTCACCGGCGACATCCAGGCTCAGGCGCAGACCAGCGTCTCGTTCCGCACCAGCGGCAAGATCGCGGAGCGCCAGGTCGAGGTCGGCGATCACGTCGCCGCCAACCAGGTGCTGGCGCGTCTCGACCCGCAGGAGCAGCGCGCCAACCTCGCCAACGCCGAGGCCGTGCTGGCGTCGGCGGAGGCGCAGGCGACGCAGGCCAAGCTCACCTACGAGCGCCAGAAATCGCTGCTCGCCAGCGGCTTCACCACCCGTCCGAGCTACGACAACGCCGAGCAGCAGCTGCGCGTCAGCCAGGCCGCCGTCGAGTCGGCCAAGGCCGCCCTCGGCACGGCCCGCGAGCAGTTCTCGTACACCGAGCTGCGGGCCGGCGTCGCCGGGATCGTGCTGAGCCGGTCGCTGGAGACCGGTCAGGTGGTGCAGGCCGGGCAGTCCGTCCTCACCGTCGCGCAGGACGGCCCGCGCGACGCGGTCTTCAACGTCTACGAGGCCCTGTTGGCGGGCCCGCCGGCTTCGGGGGCCGTCGAGGTCACCCTCCAGGCCGATCCGGATGTGCGCGGCGTCGGCACCGTGCGCGAGATCGCGCCGAGCGTCGATCCGGCCTCCGGCACGGTGCGGGTGAAGGTCGGGCTGCGGGAGACGCCGCCCGGCATGTCGCTGGGCGCCGTGGTGATCGGGCGCGGCCGGTTCGCCGAGCGCAGGGCCGTGGTCCTGCCCTGGTCGGCCCTCTACCGCTGGCGCGGCCGGCCCGCGATCTGGGTGCGCGACCCGGCGACGAGCACCGTCGAGCCGCGCGTCGTCGCGATCGAGCGCTACGCCCCGGATTCCATCGCGCTGAAGGACGGTGTGAGGCCGGGCGAGGAGGTCGTGATCGCCGGTATCCAGTTCCTGCGTCCCGGCCTCGCGGTGACGCTCGCGGAGGCCGGACGATGAGACGTCCGATCGCGATCGCCGCCCTCGGCCTGCTGGCGCTCGGCGGCTGCAAGCAGGAGGCGGCCGAGGCGCCCGCGCCGGTGCGCCCGGTGCTCTACACCGTGGCCAAGGTGGTCGATACGAAGCGGTTCGGCCCCTTCGCCGGCACGATCGAGCCGCGCTACCAGTCCCAGCTCGGCTTCCGCATCGGCGGGCGCGTCGTCGCGCGCGACGTCACGGTGGGCGACGTGGTCCGCAAAGGGCAGCGCCTCGCCGCCCTCGACCCGATCGTGACGCGCTTCACCCTGACCCGGGCGGAGGCGGACGTGGCCGACGCCACCGCCCAGGCGGAGAACGCCGCCGCCACCGAGGCGCGCGTGCGCCGCCTGTTCGAGGGCGGCAACGTCACCCAGGCCCAGCTCGACACCGCCACCGCCAACCGCGACACCACGCAGGCGCGGCTCGCCCAGATGCAGGCCGGCCTGCAGAAGGCGCGCGACCAGATCGGCTACACCGAGCTGCAGGCCGATTTCGACGGCGTCGTCACCGAGCGCCGGGCCGAGGTCGGGCAGGACGTCACCGCCGGGCAGACCATCGTGACGGTGGCCCGCCCCGAGGTGCGCGAGGCGGTGGTCGACATCCCCGAGGACCTCCTCGGCGCCATGCCGCGCGACGCGCGCTTCACCGTGGCGCTCCAGAGCGCCCCCGAGGTCACCGCGACCGGCACCGTGCGCGAGGTCGCCCCCTTCGCCGACGCGAGCACCCGCACCCGCCGCATCCGCATGACGCTGCAGGACCCGCCGGAGGCGTTCCGGCTCGGCGCGACCATCACGGTCGGGCTGACCCGCAAGGTCCCGCCGCACGTCGTGCTGCCCGAGGCCGCGATCCTCTCGGCGGAGGGCCGGGACGCGGTCTGGGTGGTGGACGCCGCCGGCACCCGCGTCGCGCGCCGGCCGGTCACGGTCGCGGGGCGCAGCCAAGGCTTCGCCGCCCTGACCGGCGGCGTCGAGCCCGGCGAGCGCGTCGTCGTCGCCGGCACCCATTCCCTGAGCGAGGGCCAGACGGTCCGGCTCGCCGACGAGGCTCTCTGAGATGCACGCGCCGCGCGACGCGTCCGACGCCCCGGCGGGCACGGGCTTCAACCTCTCCGACTGGGCGCTCGGCCACCGCTCCTTCGTCTGGTTCCTGATGGGCGTCTGCCTGCTGGCCGGCGCGCTCGCCTACGGCAAGCTCGGCCGCGAGGAGGACCCGCCCTTCGCGATCAAGACCATGGTGGTCCGGGCCGTCTGGCCCGGCGCCACGATCGGCGACACGCTGGAGCAGCTGACCGACCGGATCGAGAAGGAGCTGCAGCAGATCAACGCGCTCGACTACGTGCGCAGCTACACCACGCCCGGCAACGCCACGGTGTTCGTGCAATTCCGCGACACCACCAAGAAGGCCGAGATCCAACCGGCCTTCTACCAGGTGCGCAAGCGCCTCGGCGACATCCAGGGCAGTTTCCCGCAAGGGGTGCAGGGCCCGTTCTTCAACGACGAGTTCGGCGACGTCTACGGCAACGTCTACGCCTTCACGGCCGACGGGCTGACCCACCGGCAATTGCGCGACTACGTCGAGGGCGTGCGCACCGAGATCCTGAAGGTGCCCAACATCGGCAAGACCCTGCTGCTCGGCACCCAGAAGGAGACGATCTACCTCGACTTCGCCACCCGCAAGCTCGCCGGCTACGGCATCGACATCCAGTCGCTGATCCGCACGCTCCAGACCCAGAACGCGGTCACCGCCTCGGGCGTCGTCCAGGCCGGCCCCGAGCGCGTCTCCGTCCGGGTGAGCGGGCAGTTCGCCTCGGAGGAATCGCTGCTCGGCCTGAACCTGCGCGTCAACGACCGCTTCTTCCGGCTCTACGACGTGGCCGAGATCAGTCGCGGCTACGAGGACCCGCCGGCCGCGATGTTCCGCGTCGACGGCCGGCCGGCGATCGGCCTCGCCATCGCCATGCGGCCCTCCGCCAACCTCCTGCATTTCGGCGAGGACCTGAAGGCGCGCATGCGGCTGATCGAGGGCAAGCTCCCGATCGGCGTCGGCGTCCACCTCGTCTCGGACCAGCCCAAAATCGTCGAGGAGGCGGTTGGCGGCTTCACCAAGGCGCTGGTCGAGGCCGTGGTGATCGTGCTCGGCGTGAGCTTCGTGAGCCTCGGGCTGCGCGCGGGCCTCGTGGTCAGCCTGTCGATCCCGCTCGTGCTCGCCATCACCTTCGTGGTGATGCAGGTGATGGACGTGACGCTCCAGCGCATCTCGCTCGGCGCCCTCATCATCGCGCTGGGCCTCCTCGTCGACGACGCGATGATCACCGTCGAGATGATGGTGGCCCGCCTCGAACTCGGCGAGAGCCTGCGCAAGGCCGCGACCTACGCCTACACCTCGACCGCCTTCCCGATGCTCACCGGCACGCTGGTGACGGTGGCGGGCTTCCTGCCCATCGGCTTCAACGGCTCGTCGGCGGGCGAGTACACCTACTCGCTCTTCGTCGTGATCGCGGCCTCGCTGCTCGTCTCGTGGATCGTGGCCGTGCTGTTCGCGCCGCTGATCGGCGTGACCCTGCTGCCGAAGACGATGAAGACGCACGCGTCCCCGGAGGGCCATGCGGGCGCGCCGCCTCCCGGCCGGCTCGCGGGTGCCTTCCTGGCGGTGCTGCGCGTCGCCATGCGGTTCCGCTGGACGACCGTGGCGATCTGCGTCGCGCTGATGGGGGTCGCCCTGTTCGGCATGACCCATGTCCAGCAGCAATTCTTCCCGGCCTCGGACCGCACCGAGATCCTGGTCGACATGACCCTGCCGCAGAACGCCACGATCACCGAGACCAAGTCCCAGATGGACCGCTTCGAGGAGCGGCTGAAGGGCGATCCCGACATCGAGCGCTGGTCGTCCTATGTCGGCCAGGGCGCCGTGCGCTTCTACCTGCCCCTCGACCAGCAGCTGGACAACGCCTTCTTCGGGCAGATCGTCATCGTGACGAAGTCGCTGGCGGCGCGCGACCGCGTGTTCCGGCGCCTGGAGGCGTTCGGCAAGCGCGACTTCGTCGGCACCGACGTGTTCGTGAACGCGCTCGCGCTGGGGCCCCCGGTCGGACGCCCGATCCAGTATCGGCTGAGCGGGCCCGACATCCAGGTGCTGCGCGAGCAGGCGCTCGGCCTCGCCAGCGTGGTGGCGAAGAACCCGCACGTCGCGGTGCCGACCTTCGACTGGAACGAGCCCGGCAAGGTGCTCAGGGTCGAGATCCTGCAGGACAAGGCGCGCCAGCTCGGCGTGACCAGCGAGGACATCGCCGGCATCCTCAACGGCGTCGTCGGTGGCACCACGATCACGCAGGTGCGCGATTCGATCTACCTCGTGAACGTGGTGGGCCGGGCGCGGGCCGCCGAGCGCACCTCGCTCGACACGCTCCAGAGCCTCCAGGTCACGCTCGCCAACGGCACGGCGGTGCCGCTGCTGGCCTTTGCCCGGATCGACTACGACCTCGAGCAGCCGATCGTCTGGCGGCGCAACCGCGTGGCGACGATCACCGTGCGGACCGCGATCACCGACACGACGCAGCCGCCGACCGTGGTGGCGGCGCTGAAGCCGGAGATCGACGCCTTCGCGAAGGCCCTGCCCGAGGGCTACACCCTGGAGACCGGCGGCGCCGTCGAGGAGGCCGCCAAGGGCCAGGGCCCGATCGCCGCGGTGGTGCCGGTGATGCTGCTGACCATGGCGGTGTTCCTGATGATCCAGCTGCAAAGCTTCGGGAAGCTGCTGCTGGTGTTCTCGGTGGCCCCGCTCGGGCTGATCGGCGTCGTGCCGGCGCTGCTCCTCTTCGACAAGCCGATGGGCTTCGTGGCGATCCTCGGCATCCTGGCGCTGATCGGCATCATCGTGCGCAACGCCGTGATCCTGGTGAGCCAGATCGAGGAGTGCGAGGCGGAGGGGCTGGCCCCCTGGGACGCCGTGGTGGAGGCCACCCGCCACCGCATGCGCCCGATCCTGCTGACCGCGGCGGCGGCGAGCCTCGGCCTGATCCCGATCGCCCGCGAGGTGTTCTGGGGCCCGATGGCCTACGCGATGATCGGCGGCATCCTGGCGGCGACCGCCCTGACGCTGCTGTTCCTGCCCGCGCTCTACGTCGGCTGCTACCGCATCCGGCCGCCGGGCCGGGCCTGAGGCGAGGCGCGCCGACCCGGCTCCACCCCGCGGCGGCCGGTCGATCCCCTTCCGCACGTCCGGCGTCCCTGGATCACCGTCCGCCGAGCCGGATCCGGCCGCCCGCCCGCCCCGTCCGGAGCGATCCCGTGGCGATCGGGCGATGAGGCGCGCCGAGCCGGTTCGAACCTCGCGCTATCGGATCATACCGTCTCCGCTCGACGCGACCGGCCGGGTTCTCCCCGCCGGCATGCCGGCGCGGGGACGGTGCCGCGGGTAATGGATCGAAACTGATATCAGCAGTTGTATCGTCTGCGATCAACTTAGATTAC